>Ga0307486_1000044_pt1 | contig 140080 bp, 136 predicted proteins | sample CBIW02metaG_FD_203663 | JGI IMG/M metagenome (GOLD analysis project Ga0307486, IMG submission 203663) | Sea-ice brine microbial communities from Beaufort Sea near Barrow, Alaska, United States - CBIW 0.2 | ecosystem: Environmental > Aquatic > Marine > Coastal | place: USA: Alaska | collected...
GTGGCGAGGGTCACAATATTGCGGAATGCGCGGGTGAAGACCTCGCCTCGCAGGTCGTCAGAGACGTCCATTTGCTCCATGATGAGCATGAGGCGGTCAAATTGGTCGACGATCTCCACGTGCCGGGCGTCGACGCTGCGCAGAATAGACCCCGACGTCCGCTGGCGATAGAGATAGAGCGGCTCGTCCAGGCCGACAATTGATTGAGCGGCGGCGAGTATCGGGTATGACCAAGGGATGTCCTCGTAGTAACCCACGGGAAACTCGATGCCGAGGTCTACCAGGAAGGTGCGGCGGTAGGCCTTATTCCAGGCCACGTTCAAGACGTCAAGGATTTGAGTGCGCTCGGCTGCAGTGAACGGCCCTTCAATCTGCAGCGGCTCGCGTAGAACACCCTCTTCAGCCTTGCCGTTCGCGTACAGACGGTTGTACCCAAAGAACACGACGTCGGGAGCGTGTTCGTCTATTGCCAAGCGAAGCCTGTCTAGCGCGCCGTCGGCGAGGTAGTCGTCGCCATCGATGAACACGATGTACTCGCCTGTTGCCTCACGCATACCGAGGTTGCGTGCGCGACCTAGGCCCACGTTCTCAGGTGGCCGAACCACTCTCACGTTCGTGAACGAGTCCGCGAGTTCATCCGCGAGCAAAGCCGTGCCATCGGTTGACCTGTCGTCAACAACAATCACTTCAACAGACTCGTCGGAGGCCACCGACATCACGGCTTGGCGCAGGTAACCCTGCACGTTGTACGCCGGGATAATCACCGAAAATAACTTGCGTTCCAAGTGTCACAGGTCCTTCACGAGAGCGGTGGAGAAATGATTCAACAATTCTAAGGTCAGACCCGCCTGTACGACTGGAAACCGGCGAGTCGCTACTCTATGCGTCGCTCTGCTCCTCAGGCCCCCCGACCAACAACTCTAAGAATCTCCGAGTCAGGTCAAACTCTTGTGGCGAGCGCCAATGATGAGCTTGAGGTTCACCGAGTGTCAGAACAGCGAGACGTTGATTAGCAAGTGCATCCATGAGCCGACCGGTCAATCCCGCACCCCGGAGCGAGATATAGCCGTACTGCAGGCTCCCAGATGCGTAGCGTTCGGAGCAATATCCATAGTATTGAGCCAATGACGAAAGAACGGATATATCACCGGAAGACCTGAATCTACTGGCGCGTGTGCGCGAGAAATCTTCCGGATATCGAGACTCCATCTCAAAAATGACATCTTTTCGATGTGGGTGAGGCGTGTGCAACATTGAACGCGTAATCTCGACCCCAAATTGCTCTTGGATGATTTCACGGTTGTTTGCTGCCGCCATAAGGTGTGGATATTCGCTGAGTCCACCATGATTTACCTTCACCGACGAGGGGAAAAACTTCGCCACACCGTTGGCATTGAAGAAATGCTCAGGCTTCAAGGGACGTACGACCATGGTGTCGTCGTTGACATAGATGAAATGGTCGGATAGGCCCTCGATACGGTGGAGACAACTCTCGATAGCATGTGAGTTGAATACCGGCAAAACACTCGGGTCAGGAAATATGTCCCTATGGTCAACCACACGAACGTCAGGGTACGCTTCTACCACTTGGGTTGGCACCTGCTGATCGGTGACGATATAGATGTTTCTCACCCACGGCATAAAGCGCTTTACGGCACCAACCGAGAATAGTATTTCATTGCGATTCCGGAAGCGCGCATCACTGATACTCTCCGCCGCTAACTGCGCAGAGGGGTCGTTAACAGTCGGGTCAAAATCTAGCTTTTTTTGCAACCACGCTGGGTCCAGTCCGTCAACCCAGGTGAAGACCACGTCGATCGGAAAGTCCACTCTTTCCCAGATAGGGAACCCGCTAACGGTACGTGAGCCCGATTGCAACCATTTCTGCCACTCCTCTTCAGCGACCCAGTCCGCATTACAGTTGCCCCGTGGTGCTCGCCTTACGAGATCGCTTCCGGCCTCCCAAAGTTCAAGCTGCATGCAAGTGATCGAAGAATCAGCGCCCGTAATTCGCTGTCGCGCGCCCATCGCGATGCGCGTAGCATATTGGACGGCAGCGGGCGCATCGGATGGATTCTGCCACGGCTTGAGGGAAATCTCGTGCGGTCCGCGGTATGCCTTCATATACCAACCATGCTTGGATGCGATCTGGTGCAGCACACCTAGGACCTCACCCCTACTCTCTGCCCCCAATACGATTGCAGGGGGTCCATCGTGAAGTTCAAGCCTTGCGAACGCAAGTGAGCGAGAATTCAACTCCCCCGTCACCGCTGCGAACATGGAATCCAGTTCACCGGGTCGCGGAAGAGCAACCCGCCATGCCGCGGCTTTCTCCAGCTCATGACTCTGCTCTAGTTCGCCAGAAGAGTCCGTGGCGGCAGAGGTCTCGCTAACAGGCAGAGAGGCTGGCCGGCTCAAAAGTGCTTTACCAGACCCACCACCCAGCGCATCAAAGGTCTTTAACCATATCTCTTCGATACGCTCGGGAGCATAAGCGGCAGCGCCAGCCAGGGCTCGCTCTGAGTACTCGCGCAATCTCTGAGGGCTCTCCATCAGGTGCGCCATGGCTCCACCAAGTGCCAGGTAGGAGCGGCTTGGCACCAGGATGCCGCCGCCGGCTTGCCCCACGATCTCGGCGGGACCAACTTCAATGTCGTACGCGACCATGGGCAGGCCTGCAACAGCGGCTTCGATCGCCACCAAAGACTGTCCTTCGATCAACGTAGTCATGCCAAAAATGGAGCCCTTAGAGAACTCTGCGGCCATGCGCCGCGTACCGGGCACAATGTCGACCGACCCAATAAGGTCATAATTTCGCACCGTGCCTTGTACGCGGGTACGGGTGGGCCCATCGCCGTAGATGCGTAGTCTCCAACCGGGCACAAACTCGTTGGCGACCGCGAAGGCCTTGACTAATTCGGGAAAGTTCTTGCCGCCGGCTAACCTTCCCGAGCCAATAATCACCCGATTAGAGAGCGATGACCTCGGCATGAAACCAGGCTCGTAGGGATTCGGAATCACCACCATCGCTGGAGCCGAAGGTCCCAGGCGTCTTGCGAGCCAGTTATGAGAACGTTCGGTCAGATTTGAGATTAGATCGAGGCGGCCCGCCGCAGCAACGAGCGGCGTAAGGAGACTGCCGCGACTCATTGGAGACCGGTGCTCCTGGTGCACTATCGCGACCCGAGACTGAGTGAACTCAGCCGCAAGCGATGCTAGCGCCGGAGTAGTGGTAACGACCACATCTACCCGGGTGCGCGAGAGGTATTTCTCAAGCGCTAAGTCCGAAACGTCTGTGAACTGATCGTCCCATTCGATGGGAACTAGACGCGATGGCAGCCCGGGGCGCCCGGCCCTTGCATCGACAAGATACCTAATTCTGACGCGCGGATCGACATCAAAGTGAGTTGTGTTAAGGGTCCGGTATACACCAACGATCTCGACCTTGTGATGATTCGCCATCAAAGACGCCTGGGTAAATACGCTCTTCTCAGTTCCGGCACCTGAGTCAGGGGTCGTCAGGAGATAGACGATTTTCATGAAGCACTACCTCGGGGGACGACCTCGACCTTTACCGTCAGAGTCCTTCCTGCAGCCACGTAGGGTTTCCAAACATGTTGTTGATCGGCGCTCTCTGAAACATACCCAGGTATGGAAATCGTTCGGTGCGCCTGGCAAAGGTCCGGCACTGCGGCGAACAGAGGCTCCTTTGGCTCATCATCGTCGCCCAGCAGTACGTCCCACCTTCTTTCGCCAGCAGAAGGTAGCGGTATAGTCGTCACGTCGAGATGGGCCTGGTCGTCGTTTAGGTAGCCGATCTGCACCTTGGTTCGATCCATTCTTTCAACGGCCCAGACTACGTTAAATTCCAGTTCAGTTGAAATATCCAGGATATAAGCGCCGTCGATCTCACAATGTATCCGGAGAATCATAGATTCTCTAGGCGCTTCTCCGATTTCCACAAGAAGAGAACCGGGCGCCAGGCGAAGGCTCGCCTCGGACTCCTGCCCAAAGACGGGGTGTCCGTCCCGGACGACATCTCTGGGAATCAGCACGTGAGCCTGCGCAGCGAGCCTTGTGCGAGATGCAATCTCAGTACCGACAAAGAGTTCGAACTCACCGTGTCCGAGTCCGTAGTTAAACAGGTCTACGGTCCAAGCATGACCTTCTACGGTTCGATAGCCGGAATCTAAGTTCACAGTCTTATCGGAACCGACAATCCAAAGCTTGCAATCTGACAACTCAATTGAGGTTGCAATATTGAGCGTTCGCCCGTCGTGTATGCCCGCATAGGAAAGGTACAGCGAGTCCGAGTAATGGCTGCGTTCACGGACTATCAGGCGGCGTCTACGGTATGAGCGTACAGAGCGTGCCATCGACCGGGCTAAGCGTGTTGAGGCCCTCTTGATATCCATCTTACTTTCCGGTAGCAGCAAAGTCATTTAGTCAAATTCCGTAGCGAGCGTATATTCTCTAGGCTTATCGTCTGAGAAAACACTACCGCAAAGGTAGACCGTTTCTCGATTCTCGACTTCAGGCACTAGCGGCCCGCTACAGCAGTCCAAGTTCCTTCACCGCATCGCGCTCGTCAACCAGCTCCGCAACAGAAGCATCGATCTGCTCGCGGGCGTAGTCGTCGATCGACAGTCCCTGAACGATCTCCCACTTGCCGCCAACCGACTTCGCGGGGAACGAGCAGACCAGGCCCTCGGGAACACCGTAAGACCCGTCAGACGGTGTCGCCACCGAGGTCCACTGACCTTCCGGCGTGCCGTTGACCCAATTGTTGACGTGCTCGATTGCAGCATTCGCGGCCGAGGCCGCGGACGATGCACCACGTGCGTCAATGATCGCGGCGCCACGCTTGGCGACGGTCGGTACGAACGTGTCGCGTACCCATGTCTCGTCACCAATGACGTCAACAGCCGAGCGTCCGCCAATCACAGCGTGAGCGATGTCCGGGTACTGGGTGGCGGAGTGGTTGCCCCACACCGTGACGTTCTTGACGTCACGTACTGCCACTCCGGACTTCTCAGCCAGCTGAGCCAGCGCACGGTTGTGGTCAAGGCGCATCATCGCGTTGAAACGATCTGCAGGCACGTCAGGAGCATTCGCGGAGGCGATCAGTGCGTTGGTGTTGGCGGGGTTTCCCACCACCAGAATGCGCACGTCGTCAGCAGCGCCATCGTTGATGGCCTTGCCCTGCGGACCAAAGATGCCGCCGTTCGCCGCGAGCAGGTCGCTGCGCTCCATGCCCGGCCCGCGGGGGCGTGCGCCCACCAGCAGACCGATATTTGCGCCCTCAAAACCAGCAGCAGCGTTGTCGTAAATGTTGATGTCGCCCAGCAGGTCGAACGCGCAGTCCTGGAGCTCCATCGCGGTACCCTCGGCTGCCTTCACCCCCTGGGGAATCTCCAGCAGATTGAGGTTGACGCGCACATCGGGTCCCAGCAGTTGGCCGGAGGCGATGCGGAAGAGCAGCGCGTAGCCAATCTGGCCCGCCGCTCCGGTGACGGTGACATTCACAACGGGGACATTCACAACGGGGACATTCACTACGTTCGACATATCTGCATATCTCCTAAGCGAGGCGAGCGGCGAGGTTCGTATCAAGCGCCGCGAGGAAGTCTTCGGTGGTCAGGAACGGCTGCTCGGGACCAACCAGCAGCGCGAGGTCCTTGGTCATCTTGCCGCTCTCAACGGTCTTGATGACAACGTCCTCAAGCGTCTGTGCGAACTCGGTGACAGCAGGGGTGCCGTCTAGCTTGCCGCGGTGCTTGAGTCCACCGGTCCACGCGAAGATCGATGCGATGGGGTTAGTGGAGGTGGGCTTGCCGGACTGGTGTTGACGGAAGTGCCGAGTCACGGTGCCGTGAGCCGCCTCCGCCTCGACGGTCTGGCCGTCGGGCGTCATCAGCACAGACGTCATCAGACCTAGCGAGCCAAAGCCCTGCGCCACGGTGTCTGACTGCACGTCGCCGTCGTAATTCTTGCAGGCCCAGACGTAGCCGCCTTCCCACTTCATTGCAGCGGCGACCATGTCATCGATCAGGCGGTGCTCGTACGTCAGGCCCGCCGCAGCGAACGCCTCGGCGTACTCGGCGTCGAACACTTCTTGGAATAGGTCCTTGAACTGACCGTCGTAGGCCTTCAGGATCGTGTTCTTGGTGCTCAGGTACACCGGGTAGTTGCGCTTGAGCCCATAGGCGAACGATGCGCGGGCAAAGTCGCGAATCGAGTCGTTGAAGTTGTACATCCCCATGGCGACGCCGCCGCCTTCGGGGTACGTCACCACGGACTGGTGGATCGGCTCGGAGCCGTCGTCAGGCGTGAACGTCATGGTCAGCGTGCCGGCACCGGGCACCTTGAAGTTGGTAGCGCGGTACTGGTCGCCAAAAGCGTGACGGCCGATGATGATCGGCTTGTTCCAGCCGGGTACTAGACGCGGGATGTTGGAGATGATGATGGGTTCACGGAACACGACGCCACCCAGGATGTTACGGATGGTGCCGTTGGGCGACACCCACATCTTCTTGAGGCCGAACTCCTCCACGCGGGCCTCGTCGGGTGTAATGGTCGCGCACTTGACACCCACACCGTGCTTCTTGATCGCGTGCGCTGCATCAATAGTGATCTGGTCATCGCTCGCGTCACGCGACTCGATACCTAGGTCGTAGTACTCAAGGTCAATGTCCAGGTAGGGGTGAATGAGGCGATCCTTAATGAACTGCCAGATAATGCGGGTCATCTCATCACCATCGAGTTCGACGACCGTTCCTACGACCTTGATCTTTTCCATGCGGCGGCTCTCCTCTAATTCACGGGAATTATCCTGTTCCCTAGGGTAGTCCACGCTCACACTGGCCACGGCCCGGTGCGCGCATTACTCGCGCTCGTCGCGTCTGTCCTCACGACGCTTGGAGGCATGCCAGTATTCAAGAGGGCAGACGCCCTTTAACGACCAAGGGAGGTCACCATGACTGAGGAGACTACGCAGCACGATGCTGTAGTTGTAGAAGAAGAGCTCGTCGACGATCAGCTTATTGATGAAGTTTGGGTCAAGGATTCATCCGGGCCAAGCCTGATGGCGCGCATGGGCGCAGAGGTTGCCGGCACGTTCATCTTGGTCACCATGGGAGTCGGCGCCGCGCTATTCCTTGGCCTGGGAAACAACGGCACACTGACCGCGGGTCTCGCATTCGGCGTCGCGTTCATGATCGGCATCATCGCCTTCAGCCACATCTCCGGCGCTCACTTCAACCCCGCCATCACCATCGGGGTGTGGATCTCTGGTCGTTTTCCAGGTAGCGACGTAGCGCCATATATTCTTTCCCAGTTGGTGGGAGCATCGCTCGCAGGTGGCGCAATGTACGCCATCACTGCCGCCAACCCGCAGGTCACCGACGCTCAGAGCGTCTTGGTCACCGGAGCGAACATGTACGGCGAGTCCACAGCCGGGCAGTGGGGCCTCGCCGCCGCAGTGCTCGTTGAGGTCATCGCGACCGGCATCCTGGTACTGGCAGTTCTTTCAAGCACGGCCGTGCGCGCCACCAAGGCCACCGCACCATTCATCATCGGCCTCGCCTATGCCTTTGTGCTCGTGTGGGCGATCCCCATCACCAATGGTTCGATCAACCCGGCCCGATCAACAGGTATGGCAATCTTCTCAGGCACAGACGCACTGACCCAGTTGTGGGTCTTCTGGGTCGCGCCGATCATCGGTGCCGCGATCGTGGGTTTGCTCTTCCGCGCGTTCGGCTCCGAGGATGACATCGAAATCGTCGAGGTCTTCGAGGAGTAAGAAGCTTTGCTTTTAGCTCAGGGGCTCGGTCGCAACAGCGGCCGGGCCCTTCGCTTTGCCCCAGCGCCTACTGGCCGATGCTGCGGGCACCACCCGCGCTACCCCAGTCGCGCGCTGAAGGCCAGGAACAATAAAACCACGCCAAGAACTGTCAGCGTCGTGACGTCCACAGCGCGACGGCGGATCGCGAAAGCCCGCTCCGCTGGCATCGCCACGCGCGCCACAGCACCACCGATCGCCAATACCCCTAGCAGCACCAGCGCGAACTTCACATCAACGGCCCACGCGAGTGCCACCATCACGACGGGCACCACCACGGCACCGATGGCAACCGGTGTCGGTACCAATGAACGCTTGGGCATAGGGTCCTCGAGACGCGACTAGTTAGTGGAAGAAGTGCCTGGTACCTGTGTGATACAGGGTAATTCCGGCAACTTGCGCAGCCTCGATGACCTCCGCGTCACGCATGGAACCACCAGGTGAGACCACTGCGCGCACGCCTGCGTCGATCAGCACCTGAAGTCCGTCCGCGAAGGGGAAAAACGCATCGGACGCGGCGACAGAACCACGGGCGCGTTCGGCTCCGGCCCGCTGGACCGCGAGGCCACACGAGTCGACCCGGTTCACTTGCCCCATTCCGATGCCGACTGCGGCGCCATCCTTGGCAAGCAGGATTGCGTTGGACTTCACCGCGCGGCAAGCGCGCCACGCAAAATCAAGGTCCGCAAGCAGCGACTCGGCGGCGGCCTCTCCCGCAACCAGCTGCCACTTCGACGTGTCATCGCCCGGCGCATCGATCTGATCACCCTGCTGCACCAGCAACCCACCGGTGATGCGTCGCATTTCAGTGAGCATCGGCGCGGGGTCAATTTGCAAAATGCGGATGTTCTTCTTGCGAGTCAGGATCTCTACGGCCTCGTCATCGAACTGGGGAGCAATGACAACCTCCGTGAAGATCTCCGCGATCTGCGTCGCGGCCGCGGCCGTGACTTTGCCATTGGCGGCAATGACTCCGCCAAAGGCGGAGACGGGGTCAGTGGAGTGAGCGCGCGCATGGGCCTGCGCGATGGACTCCCCTACCGCGATACCGCAGGGGTTGGCGTGCTTGATGACGGCCACGGCGGGACGAGTGTGGTCGAAGGCGGCCCTGACCGCGGCATCGGCATCGATGTAGTTGTTGAACGACATTTCCTTGCCGTGCAACTGCGTCGCGTTGGCGATGCCTCCGCGTTGTACGGGGTCGGTGTACACCGCGGCGTGCTGGTGCGGGTTCTCCCCGTACCGCAGCGCGGACGTGCGGTCGAATGACATCCCGATCCAGGCAGGCAATCCGGTGCCGTCGTCGTCGGGAGCGACAACGCTGCCCATCCAAGACGCGACGCCCAGGTCATAGCTCGCGGTGTGACGGAATGCCGCTGCGGCCAGGTGTTGGCGTTGAACCATCGTGAAGCCGCCAGCGGCCACCGCCGCGACCACGTCGCCATAGCGGGCAGGATCAACAACGACCGCGACGGAGGGATGATTCTTAGCCGCAGCGCGCACCATCGACGGCCCGCCGATATCGATCTGTTCCACCACCTCATCGTCACTTGCGCCGGAAGCCACTGTGTCCGCGAAGGGGTACAGGTTGACGATCACCAGGTCGAACGCCTCGATACCCAGGTCCTCAAGTTGTGCGACGTGCTCCGGTAGGCGGCGGTCGGCCAGGATCCCGGCGTGCACGTGCGGGTGCAACGTCTTGACGCGTCCGTCCAGGCACTCGGGGAAGCCGGTCAGGTCCTCGACCTTGGTGACCTCTACGCCAGCATCGGCGATGCGCGCCGCGGTCGAGCCTGTCGACACCAAGGCGACCCCGGCATCGGCGAGCCCCCGGGCCAGTTCTTCAAGACCAGTCTTGTCGTAGACGGAGATCAGAGCGCGGCGCACCGCGTGGCGTTCAGTCATGAAATACCTTCCTTGGCGTGCCCCACCGTCACAGTGCGGCCTTCAACGGTCCATCCCCCGCGTGCCATGCGGCCAACGGTGGTAGCGACGAGTTCGCGCTCCACGTCTTTGATGCGCGAGTGCAGAGAATCTTCGGTGTCATTGTCCCAGACATCGACGCACCGCTGGGCGACGATCGGGCCGGTATCGATGCCTGCATCCACCACGATCACGGTGCATCCGGTTACCTTGGCGCCGCCGGCAAGTGCGTCACGCACACCGTGCGCCCCCGGGTACGCCGGCAGTAGCGCGGGGTGCGTGTTGACGATGCGGCCACCAAACTTGTCCAGCGTCGCCTCTCCCACGATCTTCATGAAACCCGCCAACACCACCAGGTCTGGCGTGAACGATGCGATGGTGCGCGCCAGCGCCGCGTCCCAGGTGGCGCGATCGGGGAAGTCAGCGAGCGCCACCACGGCGGTCGGAATCCCCGCCAGGCGCGCGATTTCCAGTCCGCCAGCATCGGCACGGTCGGAGATCACGGCCGCGACGCGGGCGCCGTAGGATACGTCACGACTGGCCTCCTCTATGGCGGCCATAATGGACCCGGTACCCGAAATCAGCACCACAAGGGCCTGGGACGATGCTCGGGTTGGGCGTGGCGGCGTGGTTCGGTTTGTCACAGGGCGAGCCTATCGGCATGCTAGAGGCCACACCTAGCGTAAGGAGTCGCGTGACGAACGCAACTGACACACGACCCGAGGCGCCTCCACGCGCGCGGCGGTTCGTGCAACTATTCATGCTCAGCCTGGTAACGACCATGGTGCTGTACTTCCTGAGCGTGCCGCTGATCTACTTCACGTTCCTGACGGCACCCGCGACCATCACATTCGGAATATTCGCACTTGTGTTCTCGCGTCACACAGCTGGGCTCACTGGGCTGCGCATCGGAATAGCGATGGGCATCGCACTGGCGTTGCTGTCGATCCTGTTGGCCGCGGCAACCTTGGTATTCCAAGACATGTTCACCGACCTGAGTGACTGCGAATCCCGTGCGATCACGATATCCGCGCAAGAGCAGTGCCAGGCGGATTTCGACAAGGCGTACCAGGAGCAGCTTGAGAGGTTCATGCCTACGGTGTCGTAGTGCCAAGCTTGCGTGCGGCATCCGGCGTGGATGCATCCGGTTTGGATGCTTCCGGCGTGAGCGCCGCAGGCGCACGGCGGCTGCTGCTCATACGCGGCTTGATCACCTCGACCACGAGGACTTCCACGCCAGCCGCCACCGCATAGCCAAGCGCGACTAGCCCCGTAGCCACGAGCGTGACGGGAAGCCACACAATGCCGGCCTCCCCCAGCCGTCCGGGCCCCAATGACCCCGAGGCAACGATGCTGAGTGCGGCGACGCCAAGCGCCACCACGCCGAGCGCGATGGCTGAGGCCACGGCATCGGCCCCACGCAGTTTCAACCGTCCGCGCATCGCAACCCGGGCAATGATTGCCAGCGCGACGATAATCGCGGGTGCCCACACCAGCACGCCGCCAGACATGCTCGGTAAGGCGCCAAGCAGCGGCACCTCTGGGAGCGCACCCACCTCCACCGTGCGCGGCGAATATAGGCTGTCCGTTCCCATCACGAATCCTTGGCCAGTGGTCCACGCGAGCATCCACACGACGATCACGGGAACATACAGGGTCTCCAGCAAGGCGAGCAGCGTGCCGCCCACCACGTCAACGTTCAGCGCTGCCACAGCACCGGCAATCGCGTAGCGACCAGCAAAGGCCCACGCACCGCCTACCGCCGCAGCTGCGGTAAGCATGAGCGCCAGGGTCCCACAAGCCAGGCGAAACCCAGTGCGCAACTCCATCGGCATCCGGTTGAGCCAGCCAAATTCCGCGCCGTGCGCGCGCCATATGCCCCACGCCACCGACGGCACAGCCATCGCCGTAGCGACGACCGTGGCCCGCGTGACGGCGCTTACGGCATCGGCGGACGATGCGTAGACGGCGCCGGTGACCAAGGCGACGGTACCTGAGTATGAAGCGACAGAAATCGCCCAGCTCCCCCAGGATCGCGTCGCGAACCGCCGCGCAATCGCCACCAACATCGCCATTGAGATCATCGTGAGCCCAAGCGGCGCGATGGAAAAGGTCGCTGCGCCCGCCGTCAACGGGACGCCGTGAGCCAATAGCCAAAATGCGGTGCCAAGACTCGCCGCGCCGGCCCAGTCCACCGCCGACGATCCGTCCGATGTGGGAGCAGACGCAGCGATGGTCATGGCAGGTGCGATCACCATCAGCAAGGACAGCAGCGCAGCCTGTACACCCACCAGGATTCCGCCAAACCATTGCGGGACACCGGCAAGGGATTCGCGGACGCGCTTGTGCGCGCCGCGCAGATCAGTGGTGAGCGAGCGGGCCATGGCTCTATGGTCGCGTGTCGCCGCCTAGAAACCCCGAAGCGGCTCGCGCGTGTGACCTATTACCCGCCAGCGCGTGTCTTTTGCAAGACTTGCTGTGCCACCGTACGTGCCTGGCGCGCACCGTGCGCTCGCAGGACCGCCTCAGCAACCTCACTGCAGTCGGACATCGTGATGGACGCGATCGCGGCACCCACGGGCGGGATCGCTCGGGGGCTCATAGATAGGCTCGTCACGCCCAGCCCCACCAGAACCGTCGCGAGATCTGGGTGTGAAGCCGCCTCGCCACACACTCCTACCGGGGTCCCTGACTTACGACCCGCGGCAGCCACCATTGCGATGCTCCGCAATAGGGCAGGTTGCCATGCATCAGTGAGATCAGCGAGCTCCGTTGCCATGCGGTCCGCCGCCATCGTGTACTGCGCCAGGTCGTTAGTGCCGATGCTGATGAAGTCCACGACATCGCATAGTTCTGGTGCCATCATCGCGGCGCTCGGGGTCTCCACCATGATTCCGGCGCGTTCAATCCCGGCGGCACGAGCCATGTCAACGAACTCCCGTGCCTCGTCAACGGTGGCGATCATCGGCGCCATTACCCACAGTTCCGCTGTCGTGGCTTCCGCCGCAGCGGCGATCGCTTCAAGTTGACGAACGAGCACGTCTCGATCACGACGAGAGGTGCGAAACCCTCGAACTCCCAGCGCGGGGTTAGGCTCCCCGGGGGTAGTCAGGAAAGGCAAGGGCTTGTCGCTGCCGGCGTCGAGGGTACGCACCACCACGCGCTGGTTCGGATACTCGGCAAGCACCGCTCGGTACTGAGCAATCTGCTCGACGACAGGCGGCTCCTCGGCACGCTCAAGGAAGCAAAATTCAGTGCGAAACAGGCCGACGCCCTCCGCGCCCCACTCCACTCCAGACACCGCGTCGCGCCCCGAGCCAACATTGGCGCAGATCAACACCTTGTGGTTGTCTGCCGTCTGACCTGGGCCTGCAAAGCGGTCCCATTGCACGCGTCCGCCCGCGCTCGCGCGCTCCGCGCTACTCGGGCCGACAATCACTTCCCCGGTAGACCCGTCAACGAGCACTTCTGTGCCATCAGCCCAGTCAGTGGCACCCGTCATCCCGACCACCGCTGGAATGCCGATCTCACGCGCGATAATCGCTGAATGTGACGTCGGCGCCCCAAGCTCCGTCACTATCGCGATGCAAGTGTCGGGCTCTAGTCCGGCGGTGTCCGCGGGCGCAAGGTCCTCCGCGACCAACACGAACGGCTCGCTACTACCAACAAACGACGGTGCCGTCTCGCCACGGAGTTTCAGGATTACTCGGTCGCGCACATCCAGGAGGTCCGTGACACGTTCGGCCAACACCCCACCCGCCTCGCGATAGGCGGCAGCGATCTTTCCCACGGTGTCCCAAATAGCTCGCTCAGGATCGAGTCCCGTTTCAATAACCAGGCGGGAGGCAACCCCACCGATCGCGGGATCTGTGGCGACAGCGGCCGTCGACACCATCACGGCTGCACGTTCGCCCTCCAAGGCGCTCGCTCGTGCCTGGTAGTCCTGCGCGACTGAGGTACACGCCTCGTCAATGCGATCAGCGGCGTCTATGCGATCCGGCTGAGCGAGCCGGTCACGTTCTTCTGGCGGCGCGCATCGGGTGCCTGCCTGTTTGACCCTGCCTACTACGCGCCCAGGTGACACACCCAGGCGCAAGGGAGCGCGACGCACAGCCACGCGCACTGGTTCGGCTGGCGCAACAAGGTCCTCGCCAAAGCCGAGTTCGATCTGGGAGGCTAGCGCGCGAACGGCCTCGCTTGCATCATTGCCGTGCGCCGCTACCGTGATCTCGTCGCCGGGGCGTGCATTGAGGGTCGCCAGCGCGATCGGGCTACGTGCGTCAACCGGCCCTCGGGTGGCCGTGGCAACAGTAACCACGGCATCGAAACCACTGGCTGCAGCCGCGAGTTGAGCGGCTGGGCGAGCATGCAGCCCACCAACGTTTCGTATCAGTGTGGTGGCAGACTCTGTTGGCTCAGCAGCGGAAGGTTCTTGCACAGGTTCAGAGCCGACTGACTGCTCGCCGAGGTGCGACGTCTTGGCCCCGAGCGCCAGAGAAGCTTCGCGAGCGACCTCGTCGAGTGTCGCACCTCCCGCGGCACGCACCACCGCCGCGAGGAGGCCCTCAACGAAGGGCGCGCCCACCAGCCGGACATCGATGCCTGGTTCAAGAAACTCAAGAGCCATTTCTGCGCTCAAGATTGCCGACCCCAGGTCCATGATCACAACGACACCATCGCCGGTGTCCGCTGCCAGGATGGCTTCTGCGACTCGAGTAGCATCAGTGCCGAGCCCACCATTCGCCGTGCCAGCCGCGAGTTTCACTAGGGGCGGGTCGTCATAGACCATCTCCATTGCCAACGCCACTGCGGCCTCCGCGAGCGCCAGACTATGCGAAACCGCAACAATTCCTACTGCACTGGTCATTCGCCGGACGTCGCCTCTGCGAGAGCCTCGAACAGCAGGGCGGTTGAAGCCGAACCTGGATCCACGTGACCAATCGAACGCTCGCCAAGGTAGCTTGCTCGTCCCTTGCGGGCCAACAGGTCCCGGGTGGCGTCGCGCCCTAACTTGGCTGCCTCGGACGCAGCAGACGCCGCTGAGTTGAGGTCTCCGCCGGACGCGAGTTCCGCGTCGAACGCGTCGAGAGCAGGCGCCATGGCATCGAACATGGTTTTGTCTCCCGCCTCAGCCTTGCCCCGGTCCACCAGACCGCCCAAACCAGCACGCAAAGCGGTGCCCAATGCCGGGGCGTCACACTGAGCGACGTCCCCAGCATTCATGCCGATCCGTAAAAAAAACGTTCCGTAGAGCGGCCCGCTGGCGCCGCCGACCGAGGTGACAAGGGTCATTCCTACGCCCTTGAACAGTTCGCCGACGGTCACCACGGGCGCGGCGCCGATTTTGTCCATCACCGCAGCCATCCCGCGGACCATATTGGCTCCGTGGTCGGCGTCACCGATCGCGGAGTCCAACTCCGTGAGGTAAGACTTTTGGGCCGTCACTCGCTCACGGAATCCCTCCAGCCAGGAAATGCAGTGGTCGATATCCATCGTGCCGTTGGTCATCAAAATATCCTTACCTAGCGGCCCCAGCGCAGTCCAGCGGTCTGAACCGGCGCATCCCAAAGTCGTAGTATCTCGTCGTCAGCCTTGAGCACGGTGACCGAACAGCCAGCCATATCAAGCGACGTAATGTAGTTGCCCACCAAGTTACGAGCGATGGTGACCCCTGCCTTGTGGAGTAGTGCGGCAACTTCGCCATACATCAGATAGAGCTCAATCTGGGGCGTACCGCCCATGCCGTTGAGCATGACGATCGCTGGCGCACCGGTGAAGTCGAGATCCGCCAGAATCGGCTCGACCAGCTGGGCAGCGATTTCCTTGGCCGATGCCAACGGTTCGCGGTGGCGTCCGGGCTCTCCATGGATACCTACGCCGATCTCCATCTGGTCTTCTGGCAAATCAAAGGTTGGCTTGCCCGCGGCGGGGACAGTGCAACTGGTCAACGCCATGCCCATCGACCGACCGTGGGCGTTGACGCGTTCTGCCAACGCGGTCACAGCAGCGAGGTCCTGGCCTTCTTCAGCGGCGGCGCCAACAATCTTCTCCAGGAGCACCGTCAGCCCAACGCCACGTCGGCCAGCGGTAAACAGGGAGTCCTTGACGGCGACATCGTCGTTCACCACAACTGACCTGACCTCGACACCTGCTTCTGCAGCCGCGAGCTCCGCAGCCATCTCAAAGTTCATGACGTCGCCCGTGTAGTTCTTGACGATGTGCAGAACTCCTGCGCCGCGATTAACAACCTTGGTGGCGGCTTGCATTTGGTCCGGAGTAGGGGACGTAAACACCGCACCCGCGCAAGCAGCGTCCAGCATTCCATGACCCACAAAGCCCCCGTGCAGTGGCTCGTGTCCGGTGCCACCACCCGAGACGATGGCTACCTTGCCATCAGCCTTCACATCAGATCGATAGATCACGCGATTGTCAAAATCGACCGTGACGTTGTCGTCAGAAGCGTTGATACCTACCAGCGCGTCCGCAAGAACGGTTTCCGGGGAATTGATGAGCTTTTTCATGCTGTAACCTCTTCGCTTTCTGTAGCCGCCTTCGCGGCTTCGTTGACCACCTTTCCCTCATTGTCTACCTTGTCGGTCTTGTGTGCCTTGGTGGGAGCAATTGCGGCAAATGCCAACACCGCAATGATTCCGGCCAGCGGTTCAGCGCAGACGTACACCCGCCACTGCTCCCAAGCGACTTCTCCGCCGAGTACTCACCTACGCCCAACTGCGTATAGACGCACAAACGGCTCGCGCACGACGTTTCTTAGGCGCCGGCACGAGCCGTTCGGAGATCGTCCTTGTTGCAGTTAGCCGTTCAGGATGGCGCGCATAAGATCCGCGGTCTCCGTGGGCGTCTTGCCCACCTTGACGCCAGCGGCCTCGAGGGCTTCCTTCTTGGCCTGTGCGGTGCCAGCGGAGCCGGACACGATGGCGCCTGCGTGGCCCATGGTCTTGCCTTCCGGCGCCTCGAAGCCTGCCACGTAGCCAACAACGGGCTTGGTGACGTGCTCCTTGATGTACGCAGCGGCGCGCTCCTCAGCATCGCCACCAATCTCACCGATCATCACGATGGCCTCAGTTTCCGGATCGTCCTGGAAAGCCTTGAGGCAGTCGATGTGGGTGGTACCGACGACGGGGTCTCCACCGATCCCTACCGCCGTGGTGAAGCCGAGGTCGCGCAGTTCAAACATCATTTGGTAGGTCAGGGTGCCGGACTTAGACACCAGCCCGATCTTGCCCGCTCCGGTAATGTTCGCGGGCGTGATGCCCACGTTCGACAGACCGGGTGAAATGAGCCCCGGGCAGTTCGGGCCGATCAGCTGGGTGCCCTTCTCCGTGGCGTACGTGAAGAACTCAGCCGTGTCCTTGACAGGTACACCCTCGGTGATGATGACTGCCAGAGGCATGCCCGCATCGACCGCCTCGAGGACTGCCGACTTGGTGAACGGCGGCGGGACAAAGAGGACGGACACGTTCGCGCCCGTCTCTGCCATCGCATCGGCGACGGATCCGTAGACCGGAACCGAGACACTCTCGCCATTGACGTCAAAGTCAACGGAGGTGCCGGCCTTGCGGGGGTTCACGCCGCCCACAATCTTGGTGCCGGAGGCCAGCATGCGCGCGGTGTGCTTTTGACCCTCGGAACCGGTCATGCCCTGGACGATGACCAAGGAGTCAGAGTTAATGAAAATTGCCATGGGTGAAAGTCCTTTACGCGTTGGCCAGCTCGGCGGCCTTAGCCGCAGCGCCGTCCATGGTCTCGATGATGGTCACGAGCGGGTGATTGGCGGCGGCGAGAATCTCGCGACCTTCCTCCACCGAGTTGCCGTCGAGTCGCACGACGAGCGGCTTAGTCGCGGTATCACCCAGCGTCTCGAGTGCGCCGACGATGCCGTTGGCAACCTCGATGCAGCTCGTGATTCCGCCGAACACGTTCACGAACACGCTCTTGACCTGCGGGTCGTGGAGAATCACGTCAAGGCCGTTGGCCATCACGGTGGACGATGCGCCACCGCCGATATCCAGGAAGTTCGCGGGCTTCACGTTGCCGTGCTGCTGACCGGCGTAGGCTACGACGTCGAGCGTCGACATGACCAGGCCTGCACCGTTACCGATGATGCCGACGGACCCGTCGAGCTTGACGTAGTTAAGACCGAGCGCCTTGGCCTTGGCCTCAAGCGGGTCGGTAGCGTCCTTGTCCTCGAGGGCGGCGTGGTCCTCGTGGCGGAACTGAGCGTTCTCGTCGATGGTGACCTTGCCATCCAGAGCGACAATGTCGCCCGCTGCAGTTTTCACGAGGGGGTTGACTTCGACCAGCGTCGCGTCTTCTTCCTTATACACAGTCCATAGCTTCTGGATGGCGTCGGCAACAGGGCCGGCCAAGTCGGCGGGGAAGCCCGCCTCGGCGACGATCTGAGCAGCCTTAGCAGCATCGATGCCAACGATGGGGTCGATGGCCACGCGCGCGAGCGCCTCGGGGCGCTCTACGGCGAGCACCTCAATCTCTACTCCACCTTCAACGGAGCACATCGCCAGGTAGCGGCGCTCGGAGCGGTCCAGCAGCACGGAGAAATAGAACTCCTGCTCGATCTGCGCGCCCTGAGCGATCATCACGCGGTGCACGGTGTGCCCCTTGATGTCCATGCCCAAGATCGCAGCAGCGTGCTGCTCAGCTTCCTCCGGGGACTTGGCGAGCTTGACGCCGCCGGCCTTTCCGCGGCCGCCAACCTTGACCTGAGCCTTGACGACAACAACGCCACCGCCCAGTTTTTGGGCCGCGGCGCGTGCCTCGGCGGGGGTGGTCGCAACAATGCCGCCAAGCACGGGGACACCGTGCTTTTCGAACATGTCACGTGCCTGGTACTCGTACAAGTCCATGTGAGTCCTTCTCGCTGGCGCGCGCAAGGGTAGAGCGTGCGCGATTAACGGTGGTGCTCCCAGCCTAACTGCCCAGTTGCGCTTGACCGCAACGCCTCACGCGCCCCAGAGGCCCCGAATCCATTGAGTGAGGTGACAATGACAGCGTTGACCAATGGCAGGAGGGGGCACGCGCAACACTTACCTCCATCCGTCGTCACTGCTAGGGTCCAAACACAACGCGTGCTGAATTGAGGTGCACCGTTCACGATTTTGATGCTTCTGAGGGGATCCTAATTTGTCAACTCATACCATTCGCGCCCGTCTGCCGCGTTCTCGCGCAGCCCTTGTAGTGACCACGTCAGCACTCATCGCCACAGCACTCGTCGCCGCCCCGGCATCCTCAAACGCTTGTGCTCCGGCCGATGCAAGCGCGGGTACAACGCAGGATTTCCTATGCGAACTTGACGCCGCTAGCAACTCATCTGCGGCATCGGTCGCGATCGAGCTGACCGATGACCTCAACTTTGGATCCAGCGATTCAGGGCTGTACAACGGAACCGCAGACCTCATAATCAACGGCAACGGCCACTTCGTGACGGGCACAGGCGAAGTGACGCCTGAGGACGCCCCCAACACCAACGCCCTCCTACTTGTTATTCCTAGCGAAGAGCACGACCCGAGCACCCCGTTCGCTCCGCGTATCACAATTGAGAACATCACTGTTGAGGACTTTGTGACGGTGGGCGCGGTCTACTCGCAATCCTTAGGAGTACTCGAGCTCAGCGACACGACCATCACTAACAACGCGGTAGCCGAGTTCTCGCCAGGCGCGGCAATATTTACTGCCGGTGTGGTGTCGGCCGCGGGCCCGATCGAGGCCAGCGACTCGGAGTTTTCCGGGAACGCCGGCTTCTTCGGCGGCGCGCTGAGCAATATCGACTTGGGCCTCGCTGCGTCCCAAGTCCCTTCGATCGACATTGCTCGGTCCACCTTTACCGGTAACAGCGCGCGAGCAGGCGGCGCCGTGACCTCAGATGGCGACATCACGGTGACCGCAAGCACGTTCGATTCCAACTCTGCGCGCATCGGCGGGGCAATCGCTTCCGCGTTGAGCCTCGAGGCCGACACCTCTCGCTTTGTCGACAACGACGCCTATCTCGACTTCGACGAATCCGAGTCCGTCGGGTCGCGGGCCGGCGGCGCAATGATCGTGTCTGGGGACGTCAGCATCCAGACAAGCACGTTCGAGCGCAACGCCGCACCTCTCGGTGGAGCGATCATCTTCACCAGCGCCAATGGGCCAGAGGACGACTACGCACCTTCGTCCTTCGCCATCTCTTCGAGCACCTTCGCTAGCAACACGGCGACCGACATCGCCGGCGCAGTTGCTGTGATGAAGATGCCCGGGCTCGACATGACCGTGCTCAACTCGACGTTCACGGGCAACTCTGTTGGCAATGCATTCGGCGACAGCGACTTAGCGGGCGAAGCCGCTCCGGCGGCGTACAGTGCGGGCGCGGTCGCCTACGTGCCGCTGGACATCTTTGGAGGCGGGCCTGAGAGCGACGCCCCGAGCCAGACCACACTTGCGTTCAACACGTTCGCAGGCAACACCGGCGGCGACGCTGGAAACTTTGCCATCTCTGGAGACGAGGCCGACACCGCCGACTTGGGCGGCAACGCCTTTGTTGGCGGCGATGTCGGCTCATGCGCGTTCGAAGGGGTCGACGTCGCTACTGCGGATAACTTTGACGATGACGGCAGCTGCACCGACGGTTGGGCCGGCGAGAACAACATCGGCGAGGGCCTCGATGCCCTGCTCGGTGCCCTGTCCGACGATGGCGGGTCCACGATGACTCTGTTGCCCGGCACGGATTCGCCGCCGCTGGACGCGATCGCGTTCACGGACGGCGAATGCCTGGTCGACACCGACCAGCGCGGCATCGTCCGCCCGCAGGGTGATGCTTGCGACATCGGTGCCGTCGAGGTGGCCGTCACGAGCGATCCCTTGGAGCCTGACACCGACCCTGTGGAACCCGCCGACGGTGACGACCCGGTCGCATCCACCATCAATACCGCGAGCGGCTCGATCACAATATTGGCTTATGGCGCTACGGCAATCTCCAACGTCGTATGGACGCCAACGTCAGACATCACGTCGACTCCCCCGGCGGGGCTCGTCTTGCCGCTGGGCATCGCCGCCTTTGACCTCGCGGTTCCCCACGCGGGTGACAGCGTACGGATCGAGCTGACGTTGCCGCTAGCCGTCACTCAGTTCTGGAAGGTGCAGAACGGTACCTGGAGCCAGGTCGCCGGTGCCACCGTCTCCGGCACCTCAATTAGCTACGAGCTCACCGATGGAGCCACCGGCGATGAGGACGGCAGCGCAAACGCGGTCATCGTCGACCCGATCGCACCTGCCATCAGCTCAGGCTTCACCGGCTAACCCAACCGACAACGCAAAACGATAGCGGCGACGTCCGTGGGCACCGCCGCTATTCTTGTCACATGAGGGAGGAATCGATGCTGAGTGCTCTGAATCCGCGAGCAAGGGCTGCGATTGGCGCAGGGCTCATCGCGTTGACGGCCGCTGCTATCGCGTGGGCGGTGCTCACGACGGGAGCGCCGCAAGCTACCGCCAAGGCACAGGCTGACACGACCGATCCGATCACCGCGACTTACCCAAGTAGTTCCGCCTCCGCCGATGCGTCGGTCACCGTGGCCGGCATCGGCCCTGGCGACGTGGTCGCCACTATTGTTGGCGAAACCGTGGATGTTTATGAGTCCGCCGGCGATGCCACGCCGCGCGAGACCCTCACCCGCTTTAGCTATTACGGCAGCGTGCGCACCTTCATGGGACTCGACTCGCAGGAGATCGACGGCGCCTCATGGCTTCAGGTGCAACTCGCGGAGTACCCGAATGGTTCACAGGGCTGGATCCTCCAGGACCAGGTCGAGGTAGCGTCGACCAACGTGCGTGTGAATGTGTACCTCGACGAGCGCGAAGTTGATCTGCTGCGTGGGGACACCGTGGAGCTGACGTCCACAGCGGTGATAGGCGCTAAGGCCTCGCCCACACCGCTCGGCACCTATTTTGTCTCGGACCCAGTGGACTTTAGCGCAAATACTACCGGCGCCTATGGCGCGTACGCGCTCGGCATTTCGGCCTTCTCGGAGACGCTTGAAACGTTCAAAGGTGGGCTGCCGCAGATTGCACTGCACGGCACCAATAGTCCTCAGTTCTTTGGGCAAGAAGCATCCAACGGATGCGTCCGGCTACCCAACGACGTGATCCTCGAACTTGCCGATTCCGCTGCCCTTGGCACGCCCGTGGCTATCTATCAGAGCCGCGATGCCGCCTTGGCTACGGCCTAGAACACCCCAAACTTTTCCGCAGTCGCCCGGATGGAGCGCGCCGATGCTGCCAGTGCTTCAGTCTCCTGCGGGTCGAGCGGCACCGGCACGGAGTGGCTGATGCCTCCGCGGCCCACGACCGTCGGTAGCGACATGCAGACCTCGCCCACGCCCGGGAAGTCGATCAGAGCCGATACCGGCAGCACCCGGTTCTGATCGCCCAACACTGCCTCAACAATGCGGGCGCCGGCGGCGCCGATCGCGTAGTTGGTGGCGCCCTTGCCCTCGATGATGCGGTACGCCGACTGGACTACGTCGTGGTGAATACGGTCGCGCACCTCACGCGTCATAATCGGCTTGCCCTCATCGTCATGCCAGTCGCCAATTGGCACTCCGCCGATAGTCGCGGAGGACCACAGCGGCACTTCAGAGTCGCCGTGCTCGCCGGCGATGTAGGCGTGGACGTTCCCGATTGCGACGTGGCACTCCTTCGCAACCATGTGGCGCAAGCGAGAGCTGTCGAGCACGGTTCCGGACCCGAACATCTGGTGCGGCCCGACTCCCGACTTCTTAATGGCGGCGAAAGTCACCACATCCACAGGATTGGTCACCAGGATGTACACCGCATGAGGGGCGACATTGAGCAGGGGCGGGAGGACCTTGTCCATCAGCGAGATCGTGGCGCCTGCCAAGTCCATGCGGCTCTGGCCTGGCTGTTGCTTTGCTCCAGCAGTGACGACTACCACGTCGGCGTCGGCACACACCTCGACGTCGGAGGACCCCAGCACAGTGGCCTCGGGCATGAACTGCACGCCCTGGGCCAGGTCAAGTGCTTCAGCCTCTACCTTGGCCGTGTTGATGTCATACAGCGCTACTGTCCGCGCAAATCCTCGCATCAGCCCGGCGTACGCGAGCGTAGAGCCCACGGCACCTGCTCCGACGATGGCAACCTTAGACATCTTGGCATATGGCACGGCTGACTCCCCTAGTAATGGCTTTGCCTCAAGCGTAGCGATCTACCCGACTCGCAGGCACCCCCAAGCGCGGAGCGTGGGCCGTGTCGTGTTGCTACAGCTTGGCGATCGGGGCAAACCGCAGTATGAGGCGCTTCACGCCATCGGCACCGAAGTCCACTTTGGCGGCCGCATTTTTGCCGGTGCCCTCTAGCCCAAGAACCTTTCCCATGCCGTACTTGTCGTGCGTCACGCGGTCGCCCACCTCGAACCCGAGGTCCGCTCCGGTACCCACGCCGGGAGGGCTGGGCGGGATGTTCCTCATCTGCACCGAACCCGCACGCGAATACGTATTGCCGTCTGAGCGATCCTGTGAGCTGCCGTAACTGCTCGACCAGGCGCTGTCCCGTGAGGTCCCCCGGTCCGAACGCGCACGCAGTGACGCCATCGACGTCTCCGAACGCTTCCATTCAACGAGCTCAGACGGGATCTCCTCAGCGAATCGGGATGCGGAGAAGTATTGGGGCGCTCCCCAGCTCGCGCGTACCTCCGCACGCGTCAGGTACAGGCGCTCGCGTGCTCGCGTCAGCCCTACATACGCGAGGCGACGCTCTTCTTCCATATCCTTGACGCTGCCGGACTCGATAGAACGCACGTGGGGGAACGTGCCATCCTCCATGCCGGTCAAAAAGACCGTGGGGAACTCCAGTCCCTTTGCGGTGTGAAGCGTCATCAGGGTGACCACACCGCCTGCGCCATCGGCATCGGGAATTTGGTCAGCATCCGCCACCAATGCGACCTTTTCTAGGAAGTCCGTGAGCGTCCCCTCGGGGTTCTCTTCGCTGAACTCACGCCCTACGGCGACGAGCTCCATCACATTCTCGATGCGGCTGGCATCCTGCGGGTCCTCTGAGGAGCGCAGTGTGGACAACAAGCCGGAGCGATCAGCAATCGCATCCAGCACGCCCGCAGGGCCGTTATCCGCAGCAAGTGAGCGGATGTCATCCATAAGACGCACAAAACCGTCGATCGCCGCGCGTGATCGTGCAGCCAACCCGGCATCGTCGAGGTGTCTCAGCGCCACCCCAAAACTGACAGATTCGCCGGCTCCGGCCTCGGCGTTGAGAGAGCGGCGCACACCCTCGACAGTGTCCACCGCAGTGTCCCCGATGCCGCGCTTGGGAACATTGATGATGCGCCGGGTCGCGACGTCGTCGTCTTCATTCACGGCGGCCGCCAAGTAGGCGAGCATGTCCTTGATTTCCTTGCGGTCGTAGAACCGCGTTCCACCGACGATTTTGTAAGGAATATCAGCCGCGCCTAGGCGACCCTCAATCGAGCGGGACTGTGCGTTCGCGCGATACATGATCGCAATATCGGACGGCGAGACGTCGTCTTCACGGATGAGGCGGCGGATCTCGCCTGCGATGAACAGCGCCTCCTCCTGCTCCGTATCCCCGGCGTAGCCAACGATTCGCGAGCCAGCACCGGCATCGGTCCATAGGTTCTTAGGGCGCCGTCCGGTGTTGTTCGCGATCACCGCATTGGCTGCGGTCAGGATGTTCTGAGTCGAGCGATAGTTCTGTTCGAGGTGCACGATGTGCGCGTTCGGGTAGTCCTTCTCGAACTCCAAAATGTTGCGGATCGTCGCACCGCGGAAAGCGTAGATAGATTGGTCCGCGTCGCCGACGACGGTGAGTTCGGCTGGCGGCAGCGATGCGTCGTCTTCGGCACCTACGAGCTCACGAACCAGCGTGTATTGCGCGTGGTTGGTGTCCTGGTACTCGTCGACCATGATGTGACGAAACTGCTCGCGATACGAACGCGCGACGGCGGCGTGGTTCTGCAAAAGCCGTACGGCCTTCACGATGATGTCGTCGAAGTCCACTGCGTTGGCAGCCTCGAGCCGGCGCTGATACGGACCATATGCGCGGCCCGCGGCGTGCTCGATCGAGTGACGCGAAGCGGCCTCCGATGCGGCTAGCGCGATCTCCGGGTCCATGAGCTCATCCTTGAAGGTGCCGATTCGCCCCAGGATTGACTTCGGAGTGAACTTCTTGGGGTCGAGGTCGAGTTCCTTCATGACGAGCTTCATGAGGTTCACCGAATCCGACGTGTCATAGATGGAGAACGTGGACTTGAGGCCAGCCAACTCGTAATCGCGGCGCAGAATACGCACACAAGCCGAGTGGAAAGTGCTGACCCACATGCGCTTGGCATCGGGGCCCACGAGTGCAGCGACGCGCTCTCGCATCTCGCCTGCGGCCTTATTGGTGAAGGTGATAGCCAGTATTTCGTGGGGCCGGGCTCGGTTCGACTCAAGCAAGTAGGCAATGCGGTGCGCGAGCACCCGCGTCTTACCGGAACCGGCGCCTGCGATGATCAGTAGCGCGCCGCCGTGGTGTAGAACGGCCTCTGCTTGCTGTGGATTCAGTCCCTCGACTAGCGCGGACTGAGTGGGCTCGGTGATATCAAAAAGTGCGTCCATGACCCGACGAGTCTAGGCGCTATCGCTGACACTGCTCTGCGCTAGCACAACCCGATTTCGGCCGCTGTGCTTCGCGGTGTAAAGCGCTCGATCGGCAGCGTTGATCATGGTGTGTCCGGACTGACCGGGCCTTGCAATCGCAGCGCCAATCGACAGCGTGACCTCAATAGGATCCGAGCCCAGCGAGAATGGTGACACGGCGATCGACTCGCGAAGCCGGTCCAAAATGCTGAAAAGTTCGTCCTCCGCCACGTGCGGCAGCAATATCAGGAACTCGTCACCGCCCCACCGACTCACCAGGTCACTCAGGCGAAAATGTGCGCGCATCCGGCGGGCAACCGCAGAGATCAGCGCATCACCCTCTTCATGCCCCAGGCGGTCGTTAATGGATTTGAAGGAGTCGATATCCACTAGCGCGACTCCGTATCCGCTTACGCCGCTGTCATCGAGCTCGTGCAGCCGCGCGAGCACAGGGCGGCGATTCGCAAGACCAGTCATCGGGTCGGTGTTCGCCCGGTACTCGCCAAGTTCGGCAGCGCCGCTGAGGTGTCGGTGGCGTCGGGTGGTGCGGTGCAACACGATCGCCATCGCCATCGCCACCACGAGCACCGTCCACATACGGTTCGCGCCTGCTGCGATGTCGTTGACACTCTCCACGGTGGAGCCCATCACGGACGAGGGTGGGAAAATAAACTCGCTCGCAATGACCAGACCGATCATCGCGCTGGTATAGGTGATTCTGGTCTTCCACAGGTACTCAGGAAACAGTGCCAGCGCTGCAAAGCCCGCCGCCAGGTAAAGCAAATGAACGTCGGAATCAGTCGACAGCGCAGCGGTATAGACGAGCAAAACCAGGCTGGCGAGGGTCGCGATGGCGATGGAAGCGGCGGTCGTATACCGAGTTCGCGAAAGCGGGACGCCAGTGGCAAACAAAAGGGCTGTACCCACTGACACGAACACCATCGGCAAATTGGGGGCGTCGTACGCCACCAGGAACCACACCACGTAGAACATCGCGAACACCAGGCCAGCGAGGGTGAATGCCAACATCACCGCCGGGCTGGTGGGAACTTTTTGAAGCGGAATTTCCCCAGTGGACTCGGGCTCGTCAAAAGCCGCGGACCCCCCGCGTACGTGATTGGCTCCCTCAGCCTTCGCCACAGCAACCTCCTGTGCCTAGTGGGCACCCGCCGGGCACATGATGTGCTCAGAACCCCCAGCGGCAATACCTCAAGATATCGATTGTATGGTCCAACGCTGACACGCGCTAGGGAAGTTCCAAGTGCGGCTATGTTCGAGGTCCACCACCGGAGTGCGCGCAGGTACAAAAAAGCCCGGCACCGCAACCGCCCTTTCTGGCGATGCGTTACCGGGCCATTCCGCCAAACTACGTCGGGGCGTAAAAGACGAAGGCGTCCGCGCTAGCGCGAGCGACGGCCGGCGCTGGAGTTCGAGGAGAATGCCGCAGCACCACCGGAACCGTTCGCACCGGTGCGGCGCTGGCCGCCATTTCCACCAGCGCGTGACTGACCGGAGCCAGCCGAGCGACTGGAACCTGCGTTGCCGTAGCCGCGGCTTTCGCCCTTGACACGGTTTGAGGTGCCGCTTGAGCGGCCCGGTCCGGCGGGACGGTGCTGACCGTGCTCACCCTCGGGACGACGGTGACGGTCGGAACTCGATGCGGATGATCCACCCTGTCCGCGCTGGTCACGGTTGGCGCGCTTGCGCTGGGCGTTGGCGCCCTGCGAGCGACCACCCTGAGAACGGCCACGCTGCGGCTGGTCTTCAACGGGCGAAGGCTTGACGTACTGGGCAACCTCGCCGACGAGTGCGACCACCTGTGAAGACGTCGCGTTGACGGCCTCGGGGCGGACTGTGATCTTGGCTTGACGAAGCAACTGCTCAGTCTCACGGCGCTGCTCGGGGAGCACGACGGTGACGACGTCACCCTCGGAACCAGCGCGCGCCGTACGACCGGAGCGGTGCGTATAGGACTTGTGCTCAGCGGGCGGGTCAACGTGGACAACGAGTTCGACCCCGTCAACGTGGACGCCACGCGCAGCAACGTCGGTCGCTACGAGCACACGGTACTTGTCGCCGGCAAACAGGGCCAGGTTTTGGTCGCGCTTGTTCTGAGACAAGTTGCCGTGCAGGTCAACGGCAGGGATGCCCGCCGCGGTGAGCTGCTTGGCGAGCTTCTTAGCCTGGTGCTTGGTACGCATGAACAGGATCCGGCGACCGGTGCCGGAGGCGAGTGCGTGGACCAATTCGCGCTTAGCATCGGCGCCAGTCACGGTGAAAACGTGGTGGGTCATTGCCGCCACTGGGCTATTGGCCTCGTCAACGGAGTGCTTGATCGGGTCGCTGAGGAAGCGCTTAACAAGCTTGTCGACGCCGTTGTCCAGCGTCGCGCTGAACAGCAGACGCTGGCCCTTCGACGGGGTGGCGGTCATGATGCGGGTGACGCCGGGAAGGAAGCCCAGGTCGGCCATGTGGTCGGCCTCGTCGAGCACGGTGATGGCGACTGAGTCGAGCTTCACGTGACCCTGCTTCATCAGGTCCTCGAGGCGGCCGGGGCAGGCCACGACGATGTCGGCACCGGCACGCAGTGCCTGTTCCTGACGGTGCTGCTTCACGCCACCGAAGATGGTAGTGGTCTTGAGTCCGTAGGCCCGGGCCAACGGCGCGATAACCGCCTCGATCTGAGTAGCGAGTTCACGAGTCGGCGCTAGGACGAGTCCGCGCGGGTGGCCGGGGCGCGACTTGCCGCCCTTTGTACCTAGGAGTACGGCCATCGGGATGGCGAACGCAAGGGTTTTGCCCGAGCCGGTCTTTCCGCGCCCAAGGACGTCGCGGCCAGACAGGGTGTCCGGCAGGGTGTCGACCTGGATGGGGAAGGCATTGGTCTTGCCTTCCGCGTCCAGGATGTCGGTGATGGGGGTGGGCACGCCGAGCGCGCCAAAAGTCTTATCAGACAAAGCGTTGCCTTTCGGGGCAAAGGGCCGGGACGCGCGCAGGTTGCGCACATGACCACACAGGGGTGTGGCACCGGCATTGGTGGCGAAGGCGGAGGAATCCGCAATCGTTCGCCGGAGAGAATTTCTACGAGCCTCACTCGGTGACTTTTGTCACGCGGAGCGGGCGAGAAGGAGAAGCAATCTGCGACGCAGGGAGTCAACTTTCGGCTCACAAGTGGTTCAACTCTAGCAGGTGTGACGCCAGAAGTATGTAGCGCGCTCTCCCGCCGCCCCGGCGCGGGCCCCGCCAGACCAAGGCGAAACCCGGCGAAACCCCGAATAAGTGAAAAAGTGCCGCGAGGCCACCCGTCCCGGCACTTTTCTACTTATCCGGTCACCCGCGCTACTAGACGATGCGGCGCTGAGCGGCCCAATGAGCGAGTTCGTGGCGGTTGGACAACTGCAATTTACGGAGCACCTTGCCCACGTGAGTCTCGACGGTCTTGATGGAAATGAAGAGCTTCTCCCCCACCTCGCGGTACGTATAGCCACGCGCGATCAGGCGCATGACCTCCTGCTCGCGGGCGGTGAGTTTGTCTAGGTCCTCATCCGCGTGCGCGACCTCGCCTCCCGCCGCGCCAAAGGCGTCCAACACGAATCCGGCGAGGCGTGGTGAGAACACCGCATCGCCGCCAGCCACCCTGCGCACAGCATCGGACAGGTCTGGTCCAGATATTGACTTAGTGACGTAACCCCTGGCACCCGCACGCACGGTCGCCACGACATCCTCAGCCGAATCCGATACCGATAGCGCCAACACGCGAGGCCTATCTGCGCCCGTCAACACTTCCGCGAGCACGTCAAGTGCGCCGCCACCGGTGCCTCCAGGCAGATGCACATCGAGAATCACCACGTCCGGGGCGACTTCTCGCACCACCTGGATTGCGCTTTCAACATCGCGTGCCTCACCAATGACCTCGATGTCGTCGGCCAGCGACTCGCGCACGCCCACCCGGATCACGTCGTGGTCATCAACAATTACTACTGAGACGCTCATCGCGCTTCCTCTCTAGGGACGCAGATCGCAACTTCCGTGCGGCCGCCCGGCTCCGACGTCACTGATGCGGCGCCGCCGGCGCGCATCACGCGACCCACGATCGATTGCTTGATGCCCAGGCGGTCGTCCGGGACCGTGCTCGGGTCGAAGCCGGGACCGGCGTCCCGGACGAACACGTCATAACGGTCTGCCGTGAGTTCCGCGTACACCGACACCGGGCCGATGCCGTAGCGGGCGGCGTTCGAGGTCGCCTCCCGTGCGGCTTTCACGGCAGCCCACAGGCGTTCATCCGTGGGGGCGTCACCCACGCATACAATATCCACCACGATGCCTTGCGCGTCTTCGACAGCGTTGACTGCTGCGGTAAGCGCGGCCGCCACTGACTCTTCTTCAGAACGTCGGTCCTGGTAAAGGTAGGCGCGCAAATCCCGCTCTTGAGCGCGAACCAAACGCGTGACCGCGTCCGGATCGTCCGCCTTCGCGCGAATCAGGGTAAGCGTCTGGAGCACTGAGTCGTGCAGGTGAGCCGCCATCTCAGCGCGCTCAAACTCGCGTACGCGTTCCTGACGCTCGACTCCGACTTGCCGAATCAGCCGCAACCACCAGGGTGCGAGCACGAGCACGAGGGCGACCAGCACCACTAGCGGCACCGCAATCGAGCGCTGCACCGGATCGTTAGTGAACTCCCATGTGGCGAACCACCACAGCACGCCGACAGTCATCGTCAGCCCAAGCACTATCCGCATCCACGCGTCGCGTTCGAATAAGCCTGAAAGCTTGGGACGGCGCGCGTCGTCGACCGCCACACGGTCCAACGGGCTCCACACCAAGGCGAGCCCCAGCGCGAAGATGATGCACGGGATCAGCCACGGCGGCAAGGAATCGACGCCCGAGCGCCTGGCGATCAGAACGCTAGCGATCGCGATCAAAGTGATACCCACCAGAGCGCGCCACCACTGAGAAGCTGCTTGCCTGCGTTCAAGGGGACGCGCGATGCGCATCCGGCTGGTCTCCGTCACGGCACCATCGTCACACAGTGCAGTGCGGCGGCGCCGCGAATTCGCCGAATATCAGGGTGTAGATCAGGGTGTCACCTCATAGCGAGACCGCGACTGGGAGGGAAGACTGAAGTCATCATCGTGCGCCGGAGGAAACCGGCCGCGTCAACAAAGGAGACCTCGTGACTACCCCTCCAGCGCCTCATGCCGAGGCCGCACTCTTCACTACCATCCGCAGCTGGGGCGTCACTCGCGGCCGCAACGGCGTGGTTGGCGGCGTCGTAGACGGACTCGGGGAGCGCGTGGGCCTTGCCCGCGTACCTGCCCGCATCATTGTGGTTGTGGCCGCATTCCTGGTGACGGGGGCCGTGGCCTTGGCCTACGCCGCCGCTTGGGCGCTGCTTCCGGACCGCGATGGCAACATCATCATCCAGAACTTCGGCCGCGGCATCACGAATGTGGGCGCACTGCTGGGAATCCTGGTGTTGACGTTGATCGGCTTTGGCAATCTAGACAACGGGTGGTGGTCTAACGGCATTGACGTCGGGTGGAGCTCAGCTGATATCAGCGGCTTTGGTCGCTACGACAGCATCCTCACCACCTTGTTCTCGCTTTTTACGCTCGGCTTCTCTCTATTGGTGTTGGCCGCAGCAATCTTTGGGATCGTCTACCTCGTCAAGCGCTCGCGGCGCGCAGGAAACACATCTTCCCCCATGCCCAATGCAGCGGCTCACGCAGCATCCGCCCCGGACGGCACAGCTCCAACCACCTCCCCACCAGACCATGCGTCAGCCACCTCCGTAGCTGACTCTGAAGACTTGAATGCTGTTGCCGATGATTCCGCGGTCAGAGACAACACGGTGTCGACACCGGGACAGCCCCAACCGTGGGAACCCGCCCTCCTTCCAGGCGATCCCACGCACCCAGGGCGCGCCGCATCGGCGATACCGATACCGACGTCCGCGCAGAGCACAGGCGCTCCGGCAACTGGCGCACCCGCAAACTTTGGCGAGTCCCCGCTGCCGCCGGCAGCGCCACGTCCGCCCACCCTTCGCGCACCGGGCCCCGGCAAGCGTTTCTATCTTCTGACCCTCGCCTGGCTTTTCATCTCTAGCGCCATCGTGGTGGGGACGGACCGCATCGATCGGCTGGCGGTGTCGCCGGGGCTGGCCTGGTTCGCGCTGTTCATGGTCGGCTACGGGCTGATTCTGGCGGGTGTGAGCATCGTGGGCCGCAAGTTGGGATTTCTAGGATTCTTATCCGTGCCACTGGTCATCGCAGGGATGATGACCGCCATCAACAGTGGCGAAGTCAGTGAGGCCTACGACTCCGCAGCCGACGCGATTGTCGACGCGGGCGATGGGTACTGGACTGATGGCTCGTTCCAAGGGGAAGACTTCGCACCGGCGGACGCGCCCTCCGAGCCGACCATGATCGACCCGACTGCCGCGTTCGCACCGGATTACCAGCAGATTTACATTGCGCCACAGTGCTACGAATATGGTGGATACCGGGAAGCATGGGGGGAACCTAGCTTGCCAGATGGGAACTTTGACGAGTTCGGCGATTCAATCCCCGGTGAATACGCAAGCCAAGCACGTCTCACCTACACGACATTTACGAGCGACATCACGGTGGACGTCGTGGCGGAGAACACCATCGTCACCATTCCAGAGCGGACGAACATCATCCTCCGCGCCGACTCCAACTCCCAGGCGTTTTTAGAGTGGGAATCGCGCGGGATTAGTTGCGAGTTCTGGGAAGGCGGGCAAGACAACTTCTCCGTCGTCAATGCCGGAGCCCCCACGCTGACGCTCGTGGTCCGCGACGACGCTTTCGCGAACACCATCGAGATCGTGGAGACGCCCGTGAAACCAGGCGCCGATACTGCGGTACCCGAGCCCACCACGGCGCCAGAACCGACAGCGTCAGCGTCAGCAGATGCTGCCGACCAGAGCCAGGAAGAGGTGCAGTCATGAGCGAATTGCGACGCCCGAGTGCAGCACGATTCTCCGGTGCACTGTGGGGACTGCTGATTGCCGGGAGCGGGACATTAATGATTGCCTCGTTCAGCGGCGTCGACGTTGACGCCGATCTAGCGCTGATCATTGGGCTGTCCGGCATCGGCCTGTGGCTATTGTTATCCGCCCTATTCGCCAGCGGCGTCAAGTCTCGCGGCGTCGGGCTCGCGGCAGAGCCGGCCACGAGCGCAGACCAGCCCCTCGAAAAGTAGATAGGTGCCGGATTCGTATCGGATCCGGCACTTATCTACTTATGGGGCACTCCCACGCAAAGGGCGCTAGTGCGTTACTCCCACTCGATGGTTCCCGGCGGCTTGGACGTCACGTCCAGCACCACCCGGTTGACCTCGGCTACCTCATTGGTGATGCGGTTAGAAATGTGCGCGAGCACCTCGTAGGGCACTCGGGTCCAATCGGCAGTCATTGCGTCCTCCGAGGACACCGGTCGTAGCACCACCGGGTGGCCATAGGTGCGGCCGTCGCCCTGCACCCCCACCGACCGGACATCTGCAAGCAGAACCACCGGGCACTGCCAGATGTCGCGGTCTAGACCGGCCTTGGTCAGCTCCTCCCGAGCAATCGCATCGGCTGCTTGCAGGATGTCGATGCGCTCTTGGTTGACTGCACCGATGATACGAATGCCAAGTCCCGGTCCCGGGAACGGCTGTCGCCACACCATGTCGTCAGGCAGGCCGAGCTCCGCGCCCACGGTACGGACCTCGTCCTTGAACAGCGCGCGCAACGGCTCGATCAGGCCGAACTCCAGGTCGGCAGGCAACCCGCCGACGTTGTGGTGGCTCTTGATGTTGGCGGTACCTTCCCCGCCCCCGGACTCGACAACGTCGGGGTATAAAGTGCCCTGCACAAGGAACTTCACGGGCTCACCAGCGGGCGCACGGGCAACGATGTCGCGTTCCGCTGCCTCAAAGGCGCGAATGAACTCGCGTCCAATAATCTTGCGCTTGGTCTCCGGGTCCGTGACGTCCTTAAGAGCGTCAAGGAAGCGCTGTTTCTCGTCAGCCACTACGAGATTGACTCCAGTGATCGCCACGTAGTCGCGCTCGACCTGCTCGGCTTCACCCTGGCGCAGCAGCCCGTGGTCCACGAACACACAGGTCAGCTGGTCCCCGATCGCCTGTTGCACGATCGCAGCAGCCACAGCGGAGTCAACGCCGCCGGAGAGTCCGCAGATCACTCGGGCGGAGCCGACCTGTTCGCGGATCAGCGCGACCTGCTCGTCAATGACGTTCGCGGCGGTCCAGTCTGCGCGCAGCCCGGCCACGTTGTAGAGGAAACTTTCGATTACTGCCTGACCGAGCGGCGAGTGCCTGACCTCGGGGTGCCACTGCACGCCACACATCTGGCGGTCCAGGTTCTCGAATGCCGCAACAGGAGCGCCGTCCGTCGACGCCAGCACTGTGAAGCCCTCTGGCGCCTCGTGCACGGAGTCGCCGTGACTCATCCATACTTCCTGCTCGCTCGGCGAACCCGCGAGCGCCGTCCCCGCATCGGCGACGCGCGCAGTAGTCCGCCCGTATTCACGTAGGCCGGTCTGCGCGACTGTCCCACCCAACGCAGCCGCCATCGCCTGGAACCCGTAGCAAATACCCATGACCGGCACGCCTGCATCGAAGAGCGCAGGGTCTATCTGAGGGGCGCCATCGGCATAAACCGAGGACGGCCCACCGGACAGGATGATGGCCGAGGGGTTCTTTGCCAGCATGTCCGCAGCGCTCATCGAGTGCGGCACGATCTCGGAGTACACGCGCGCTTCGCGGACCCGTCGAGCGATCAGTTGCGCGTACTGGGCACCGCAGTCGACTACCAGGACGGGGCGCTGCTGGAGGGTGTCAGTCATGAGTCGAGTCCATTCTTCACTTCGCGTGCGAGCTTTTTCTCAATGAAGAACGACAGCAACGGGATCACCCCGCCGAGCGCCATATAGACCAGGCGCCCGAACTTCCACTTCATCTTGGTCCACAGGTCAACGCACGTCAGCAGGTAAACAACGTAGATCCAGCCGTGCACGATGCCGATCAAGAGCGCGGCAGACAGGAATGCCTCGTTCTCCCACTGGAACCCAAACTGCCCGATGTACTTCACCAAGGTGACGACGGTGAGCACCAGCAAGAATGAACCGGTCACGATTGCCATGAACCGGTAGCGCGTCAGCGCCCTCGAAATCTTGTTGTGTTGTGGTACTTCCGCATTGCTCACGCTTTGTCCTCCCGAATTGCTCCGTCTACGTGTCCACCGTGATGGGCTTCGACGTGCGCGTCTGAAGCGTCATCCGCATCGGCGTCGCCGGGCTCACCGCGAGGCGCAAAACCATTGTCGCGTATCCAGCGCAGCCCTATGAACACCGCGAATCCGCCAAAAATCCACCATTCAAACGAGTACGCGAGGGATTGAATGTTAATGCTGCTTTCCGGTTCCCGTGGCGGTAGCGGTTCCCAGGACGCTGAGCCCTGGTAGGAGACGAGCACTGCGGAATACAGCGGGGCGGGCCACACCTGCGCGAGTTCGGCGACCGACATTGACGATGCCCAGAACGCTCCGTCCAGTTCAGACGTCGGCAAGCCTGTACTAAGGTTCGACTGCTCACCCGAGCGCAAGTAGCCCTCGAAGGACACTTCACCCGGCTGCGAGTCGGGCCCGATGACGTCACCAGCGGGGCGCCAGCCCACAATCACGGCTATGGTCGCGGACTCACCAGTTCCTGTCAGCTCTGCGTCGAGAATGAGTGGTCGCACTAACAGTTCAGCTTCCACGCCGTCAACTTCACGGCCTGGGACCACCGCCGCATCAACGTCGGCCCACTCTCCTGTGACAATCACCTGACGGCCGATGGCGCTGCCGGGCGACGTAGCTGGCGCCATGACATCGACAATCGGAACAGCGGGGTCGGGAGAGACGGTGACCGATTGTGAGTTAGCGCGCGTCCATTGCCACCATCCGAGCGCTCCACTTATTGCGATAGCGCCGATCATCAACAACAGCGCGCCAGTAATCCCCAGCCACCGCACCTGCCGACGCGGCGTGACAGTCTCGCTCATCCCGCTATCCAAGCGTCCCGCGCGGCGTGACCCCATCGCCGTCCGCGAGGTCGGTTGGCGCACTCATGACCCGCATCGGCAGCGCCGCGCCTCGGTGCGACCGCACGCGGTCACGTCCATCGAATTTGGCGGCGTAGAGCGCATCATCGGCATCTTTCACGACTAGGTGGGCTCGGGCCCTGCCATTGGCGTGCGCAACACCCACGGACATGGTGACGTGGTGCTCGTGTCCATCGCAGGGTATGAGCTCTTGCCCCACTGCGGCGCGCATGCGATCCATGGTTACCACGGCATCGTCCACAGCAATTTCTGACATCACGAAGATGAACTCCTCACCGCCCCAGCGACCCAGGGCGTCCGTTATGCGCGCTTGCATACGCAGTCTGTCAGCCACGGTAGCGAGCACGACATCCCCACAGGCATGCCCGTATGCGTCATTGAGGTCCTTGAAGCGGTCAAGGTCCGCGATGGCGACACAATAGTTTCCCACGGACCGCGAGGACAGTTGTTCGAGCCGCTGGAGAATGGGCCGACGATTGGCTAATCCGGTCAACGCGTCGGTGTTTGCCAAGGACTCAGCGCGCCTCGCGCTTAGCGCTTCCGCCCCCCGTGACTCGCGGGCCCGCAGTTGCGCCACGGTGGCCAGTATGAACAGCAGTGCCAAAGCAACGACAGCGTTAATGGAGAACATCCAGTTGAGATCTGTGTTGTCAATCGGGTAGCGCGACCCCGTGGCAGGAAATGCGACCTGGCACGTGACGAACGCTCCGGCAGCTACAAACAAAAATAGCCATCGGAAGACTCGCTGTGCTTCGGTAAAAATCATGTACACCAGCTGACCGGCGACTATCAGGTAGAGGTGCAGCCCGGATCCCCATCCAAGTTCGTGGACAACCCAGACGATCTGAACCGTCCCGACTGTGAGTCCGATAAGCGAGGCCGCGAGTTGATACCCGTGCCGCACTGCCAGTATCACGAGCACATACGCGGCCGCACAAGCGCCAGTGAACGCAATTAGCGGACCAAACCCGCCACCAGGATGCAACACGTAATACGTCACATAGGACAGGGACAGTAGGACGGAAAACGCGAGGAATGTCTGCATCGCCGCAGCCGCGCGGCCCTTTTCTCCCGTGAGTCCGCCCACGTCACGCTCGAAAACGTGGCCCACTACGCGGGTTGCCACGCTGGGCCGTGAGACTGCGCACCCCTCGCCTTGCGCTGCCACAACGCCCTCCTCACGGCCTCGCCCTCTAGACCCGGCCTGAGTCCAGCCTACGTGGATGGCGGAGCAGGTGCCGCGTCGGACGGCGGGCAATAGTGCCGACGGGGGTGCACGCAGCGGCCACTACGCCTCGAGCCACGCGCCGACCACGATGTTTCTTCCCGAGGCCTTCGCTTCGTACAGTTTATGATCGGCGGCGCGTAGCACAGCGTCGCGTGCGGAGTGTTGCGGCGCCGCCACAACCCCCACCGACATCGTGACGCTTCCGCCATCAAGATCCCCCCGGAAGCGTTCTTCCAAATCCACCCGTGCGCGCTCCATGACGGCCTCAGCTTGTTCCTGGTCAAGCCCCGGCAAGACAACCAGAAACTCCTCGCCGCCCCAGCGCGCCACAAAGCCCTGATCTCCCACAGACTGCTCGAGGGTCGCCGCCGACTTCGCGAGCACAAGATCGCCGGCGCCGTGGCCCAGCACGTCGTTGACCCGTTTGAAGCGGTCCAGGTCAGCCAGCGCAACGCTGTAGGGGCCCGACTGCGCAGCCAGGGTCAACTTTGGCCCAACGCCACGACGATTGAGGAGGTGGGTGAGCGAATCAGTATGTGCAGCGACCCGCGCCTCTGCAAGCAGAACCATATTGCGACGGCGCTCGCGATTGAAATAGAAATCGTTAAAAGACGCTTGCGCCACGAAGATCACGACAACTGACACCACCATCATCGCCCCGGACCACGTCTCCCACCGCTGACTCACTGCCACACTGGACTCCGAGAATCTGGGGTTGAGGTACAGCCAAAGCGCTGCGACAGTTGCGATCACCACGATGGCCGCCCGGGCGCGCCAATGGGATGGCACAAATAGTGAGAAGGCAAGAGTCGGCATCACGAACAACCCGAGTTGAAAGCCTGACGAGAGCGAGTAAACGGCGGCCAACCATGTGAATTGCGCGATCGTCACCACCAGCGAGATTCCGGACATCCACGGCGTATAGCCGCGTTTATTTACCGCGTAGCTGATCATCCACACAGCGATCATCGCCAGGTGCGTCACCGCTGGCCACACGTACGATGAATTGTCGTGAAGCGCAAGCGCGATTGCCCAGGGGATATTCGCCAGCGCGGTTAAAAGATAAAAGTTGTTGGCGCCAATTACCGCACGTGTCGCAGCTCGATCTGACGCGTCAAGGCCGCGCGTACTGAGGCGCGACCACCCGCGCACAAATGATGTGAGCACTCTCAAGCCCCCCATCCCGCGCCTCAACCGTCTCTGGCACCCGCACGCCGGCTTCCTTGCCGTGAATTTGCCGGCTGGGACGCGCGCTCGTCGAGCAGTATCAGGTCACTCTATGCGAATGCTGTGACACCGGTACGTTGTGCGCACTCGAAGATCCCGCACTTTCCGCGTTGCAAGCCCATGTCAGCCTCCCCGACGGGCAAACCAGGACCTTCGTCAGTGACAGGAACCCAGTGGACATGGAATGCTGGACGTGTGGCAAACAGTATCTATATCGCATCGGCCGAAGGTAACAGCGGCAAATCAACTATCGCGCTGGGCATTACCGCCCTGCTCACGCGGTCTGTGGGACGCGTCGGGATCTTCCGGCCCGTCGCGCGAGTAGCGGACGGCTCCGACTACGTCCTGCAACTCCTCCTCAGTCACGACGGCATCGACCAGACGTACGAGGAATCCGTGGGCGTGACCTACGAAGAGGTGCACTCGGACCCCGATGCTGCCCTTGCAACCATCGTCGCCCGGTATCACGAGGTGGCGCGCAAGTGCGATGCAGTGGTGATCGTAGGTACCGACTACTCGGACGTTTCCGGTCCTGCAGAATTCGAGTTCAACGCACGCATCGCGGCTAACCTCGGCGCACCCGTCGCGCTTGTCGTACACGGCATTGAACGCACGCCAACGGAAATCGCACAGGTCGTCGCTCAAGCGCGCCTGGAGATGGAAGAAAACCATGCGCACCTTGCCGCGGTATTCGCTAACCGCTGCGCTCCCGACCAAATCGACGCGGTCCTCGCGGCGCTTCCGTCCGAACTGGGCGTGGGCGCACTCCCTGAGGACCCGATTCTGGTGGCGCCATTGTTGAGCGCGCTCGTCGAATCAGTCAATGGCCAAGTCATGTACGGCGACGTTGAACTCCTCGCGCGTGAAGTGCGCAACGTAACCATTGGTGCGATGAACGCGGATCATTTGCTCGAGCGCCTTCACGAGGGCGCAGTGGTGATCACCCCAAGCGACCGTTCCGACACGCTCCTCGCACTGCTGAGCGCGCACGGCGCAGATGGATTCCCCACTCTTGCCGGCGTCATCCTCAACGGCGGCTTCGTCACTCCCCCTGCGGTCAAGCGACTGATCGAGGGCATGGGCTCGTCGTTGCCGATCATCAGCACCCCACTAGGCACCTTTGAAACCGCTGCCCGATGCTGGAACACACGCGGGCGGTTGACTCGCGATAGCGCAGTCAAGGTCGACACCGCGCTGTCGATGTTTGACCGCCTGGTGGACACCGAGGCACTTATCCGCCTACTCGACGTAGCCCGCACCGATGTCGTCACACCGTTGATGTTCGAGTACGACCTACTGGACCGCGCACGCACCTCAAGGAGGCACATCGTGCTGCCGGAAGGCAACGATGACCGAATCCTTCGAGCAGCCTCTACGCTTCTCACCCGCGAAGTGGTGGACCTGACGATTTTGGGATCAGAGCAGGCAATACGGTCACGTGCAGGCGAGCTCGGTGTCGACATCGAGGACGCACGCATCGTTTCCCCCATGGACCCCACGTACGTTGAGCGCTTTGCCGCCACCTACACCGACTTGCGCGCCCACAAGGGCATGACGATGGAGTTAGCGCGCGACCTTGTTTCAGATGTCAGTTTCTTTGGCACGATGATGGTCTACGAAGGCCTCGCAGACGGCATGGTGTCAGGCGCATCACATACCACCGCACATACCATCACCCCTGCTTTTAGGGTGATTAAGACCCCGCCCGGCGTCTCCATCGTGTCGTCCGTATTCTTCATGTGCCTCGATGACCAAGTGCTCGTCTATGGGGACTGTGCCGTCAACCCGGACCCCACCGCCGAGCAACTCGCGGACATCGCAATCTCCTCCGCGGAGACCGCGCAGCAGTTCCGCATCGAGCCACGGATCGCCATGTTGTCCTATTCGACCGGCGAATCTGGATCCGGCGATGACGTCGACAAGGTACGCCGCGCGACTGCCCTGGTTCGCGAGCGCCGGCCCGACCTCTTGGTCGACGGTCCGATGCAGTACGACGCCGCCGTCGAACCGAGTGTCGCGGCATCCAAGGCCCCCGACTCCCCGGTGGCCGGCCGCGCCACGGTGCTGGTCTTCCCCGACCTCAATACCGGCAACAATACGTATAAGGCCGTTCAGCGGTCCGCTGGTGCCGTTGCAATCGGCCCCGTGCTGCAGGGCCTTCGCAAGCCAGTCAACGATCTGTCTCGTGGGGCGCTAGTACAGGACATCGTCAACACCGTAGCGATCACCGCCATCCAGGCTCAAACACTCATTGACGACGAAGCGGAGGGACGCGCATGAGCGTCAATTATCTAGGCATCGCACTAGTGCTCAACTGTGGCTCGAGCTCTGTCAAGTACCAGGTGATCGACACCACCATGGACAAGCCGCTCGCCTCCGGCCTGCTCGAGCGGGTCACAGACCACGCGACAGCGATTGGCGATATCTTCGACCGCCTCGCAGCTCCCGGCTCCGGTGTGGACGTCGACGCCATCACCGTCGTCGGCCACCGCGTAGTGCAAGGCGGTTCAGAGTTTTCCACCCCCACCATCGTCACCGATGAAGTCGAGCGCAAGATCGCTCTGCTGACGCCGCTCGCGCCGCTGCATGCTCCACCCAACCTCGCGGGAATCGCGGCGGCCCGCACTGCCTTTCCTCACCTCCCCCACGTCGTGGTCTTTGACACGGCGTTCCACTCGACGCTTCCAGAGGCCGCCAGCACCTACGCGATCGACCGGAACGTGGCGCGCGAACATGCCATTCGTCGGTACGGCGCCCACGGCACGTCCCACAGTTATGTGTCGCGTGAACTCGCGCGCCTCATGGGACGCGACGTCAAAGACATCAACAGCATCGTGCTGCACCTCGGCAATGGAGCTTCCGCGTGCGCGGTAAGAGGCGGGAAATCTGTCGAAACCTCGATGGGCCTGACCCCGCTCGAAGGACTTGTCATGGGAACCCGCTCAGGTGACATTGATCCCGCTGTGGTGCTGCACCTTGCGCGCACTGCCGGGATGACAATCGACGAGATTGATGCATTGCTGAATCGACAGTCAGGGATGCTAGGACTCACCGGATACTCGGACATGCGCGACGTGAACGATGCCGTCGACGCGGGCGACCACGCCGCGATCGTGGGGCTAGACGTCTACGCCCACCGAATTCGTGGCTATATCGGCAACTATTACGCCCAACTCGGCTCACTCGACGCGATCGCTTTTACAGCTGGAGTCGGCGAGAACGACACGGTAGTGCGGTCCAAGTCGCTGGCCGGGCTCGCGGGCCTTGGCATCGAGATCGACGAGGAGCGCAATGACCATCGCTCCAAGGAAGCGTTCGTGATCTCCACCGACGCTTCCGCAGTGCAGGTGTGGGTTGTCCCGACCAACGAAGAACGCGAGATCGCCCTACAGTCGATTGCAGCAGTGAGTTGACAAGCGTCTAGGGCCCGCCACGGCGGGACCTGGGTCCCAGAACTGCATCGGCTTCATCCCGTTGAATAAGAAGTAGCAAACACATCACAGGAGAAAACGATGAACATCGGACCGTGGGCTACACGTCAACAAGACGTTGCAAGTGACGACCAGATCGAGGCCATTGATCGCTGGTGGCGTGCGACGAATTACCTGTCTGTAGGGCAGATTTACTTGCTCGGCAATCCCCTGCTGCGCGAACCGCTGCATCGGGACCATGTCAAGCCACGCCTGGTCGGACACTGGGGTACCACGCCCGGTTTGAACTTTCTTTACGCTCATCTCAACCGCATGATCCGCGAGCGCCAGCAGCCCACGATGTACATCATCGGCCCGGGCCACGGCGGCCCCGGGCTAGTGGCCTCGAGTTACCTCGACGGCACGTACACGGACACCTACCCTGACATCAGCCTCGACGAGCGTGGCGTCCAGCGACTGTTCAAACAGTTCTCGTTCCCGGGCGGAATCCCCTCGCACGTTGCCCCCGAGACCCCCGGCTCAATTCACGAGGGCGGAGAACTTGGCTACTCGCTATCGCACGCCTACGGCGCCGCATTCGACAACCCGAACCTGCTCGTCGCGACCATCGTCGGCGACGGCGAGGCCGAGACCGGCCCGCTCGCCACGTCCTGGCACTCCAACAAGTTCATCAACCCAGCCACCGATGGCGTTGTGCTCCCGATCCTGCACCTCAACGGGTACAAGATCGCCAACCCCACCGTGCTCGCGCGCATCGGCGACGACGAACTCGACGCGCTCATGCGCGGCTACGGCCACAAGCCATTCGTCTTCGAGGCCGGCTTCGACGACGAGTCCCACGCGGACATCCACCGCCGCATGGCGTCGCTGCTTGACGATGTCATGGACGAAATCGCCGCAATAAAGGCGCAGGCGGCTGAAGACATCGACATGGGCCGCCCGATGTGGCCCATGATCGTGTTCCGCACCCCCAAGGGCTGGACGTGCCCACCGGAGATCGACGGCAAGAAGACCGAGGGGTCATGGCGCTCGCACCAAGTTCCCTTGTCTAATGCCCGGGACACCGACGATCACCTTCACACGCTCGAATTGTGGCTCAAGTCCTACAAGCCAGAAGAACTCTTTGACGAGGCCGGCACATTACTTCCGACTACGACCGAGATAGCCCCTGAGGGCGAGTTGCGCATGTCGGCACGCCCCGAGGCCAACGGCGGACTGGGGTCCAAGGACCTGCGGATGCCCGACTTCCGCGAGTTCGGTGTAGACGTTCCTGTTCCTGGAAGCGGCCCTCACGAGGGCACCAAGCAGCTCGGCATGTTCCTCAAGGCAGTTATCGATGAGAACCCAACGAACTTCCGCATCTTTGCCCCAGACGAGCTTGCCTCGAACCGGTTGCAGTCAGTGCTGGAAGTCACCGATAAGGTCTGGGAAGGCAAGCGCATCGACGACGACACTTTCACCGCCAGCCACGGGCGTGTCATCGAGATGCTGTCCGAGCACCAGTGCCAGGGCTGGCTCGAGGGCTACACCCTCACGGGTCGCCACGGTCTATTCACCTCCTACGAGGCGTTCATCCACATCATCGACTCGATGTTCAACCAGCACGCCAAGTGGCTCAAAGTGTCGCGAGAGATCCCGTGGCGCCAGCCGGTGCCCTCGCTCAACTACCTGCTGTCCAGTCACGTATGGCGCCAAGACCACAACGGGTTCTCTCACCAGGACCCAGGCTTCATCGACCATGTGATCAACAAGAGCGCAGAGGTCGTCCGGGTCTACCTGCCTGCCGACGCGAACACCTTGCTGAGCACGTACGACCACTGCCTTCGCTCGCGCGACTACGTGAACGTCGTGATCGCGGGCAAGCAACCGCAGGCCCAGTGGCTCACCATGGACCAGGCAATCGACCACTGCACCCGTGGGCTCGGCATCTGGGACTTCGCGTCCAACGTGCCCGATGGCGAGGAGCCAGATGTGGTGATGGCCGCCGCAGGCGACGTCCCCACAATCGAGATCCTGGCTGCTATCGACATCATCCGTCAAGAGCTTCCCCAGGTGAAGGTGCGCATGGTCAACGTCGTTGACCTGATGCGCCTGCAGCCCGAGAAGGAGCACCCCCACGGCATGTCGGACCGCGCGTTCGACCAGTTCTTCACCACCAACAAGCCGATCATCTTCAACTATCACGGCTACCCGTGGCTGATCCACCGCCTCACGTACCGCCGCACGGGACACGCGAACCTGCACGTGCGCGGCTACAAGGAGGAGGGCACCACGACTACGCCGTTCGACATGGCGATGATGAACGACATCGACCGGTACCACCTGGTGATGGATGTTATCGACCGCGTTCCGAGTCTCGGGACCCGCGCCGCTGCCCTCCGTCAGGACCTCTTCGACCGTCGCCTCGGGGCACGTCGATACGCCCTCGAGCACGGCAGCGACATTCCCGTCGTGGCCGACTGGGTGTGGCCCGACGCCAAGGGAACTGATCACGCTGAGTTTGCCGGCGTCACCGCGACCGGCGGCGACAACGAATAGACCCCCCCAGCAAAACCGACCGGCGAGAAGCGTCCCTATGGCGCCTCTCGCCGGTCGTATGCTGAAACTATGATTGCTGCCTACGCCGCGCGCCTGAGCGCCGAAGACCCGATGTCCGGACTCGAGGTAGGAGAGCGCCCCGAGCCAGCGGCTCGCGAGAATTGGACCACGGTCGATGTTCGCGCCGCGAGTGTGAACCACCACGACGTGTGGTCGTTGCAAGGCGTCGGCCTTGCCGCCAAAAGCTTGCCGATGACCCTCGGCACTGATGCCGCAGGAGTCGCACCCGACGGCACCGAGGTGGTCATCCACTCCGTGATTGGCGCAGACGGCCACGGCGTTGGCCCGCGCGAAACCCGCAGCCTGTTGTCTGAGCACTATCAGGGCACATTCGCTGAGCGCGTCAGTGTGCCCAGTGCCAACCTTCTGCCCAAGCCCGCCCAGCTGTCGTTCGAAGAGGCCGCTTGCCTCCCCACGGCGTGGCTCACGGCATACCGAATGCTCTTTGTCGCCGCCAACCTCCGGCCAGGCAACAGTGTGCTGATTCAAGGCGCCGGCGGCGGGCTCTCGTCGGCCGCCATCGCGCTGGGCGCCGCCGCTGGCATCGAGATCTACGCCACGTCTCGTTCCGCACAAAAGCGTGAACGGGCACTGACACTGGGCGCGACGGCCGCGTTCGAGCCCGGTGCACGGCTGCCCATGCGCGTCGATGCCGTGATTGAGTCCGTAGGCAAGGCCACCTGGGCTCACTCAACCTCCTCAGTCAAGGCTGGCGGCACTATTGCGGTAGCCGGCCTCACCACCGGAGACCCAGAGCCCGCGAATCTGACTCGAGTGTTCTTCCAGGAGTTGCGCATCCAGGGAGTCACCATGGGCACCCGCGAAGACCTGGCAGCGCTGATGACCTTCATGGCCCGCACCGGGTTGCGACCGACCATCGATAGCGTGATGCCCCTTGAGCAAGCTCGCAATGCCATCCAGAGGGTCGCCTCAGGCGACCACTTCGGCAAGGTGGTCATCACGGTCAACTAGGGGCCGTGCTCGGCGCAGTGCTGAGGCATGCAGTTCTGACGCGCACCCAACCCAACTACCCTTGAGCCATGGCTCACCTCTTAGGCGCGGAAGCGCTTCATCTTGATTTTGGCACGGGCACAGTGCTCGGCTCCGTGTCCCTAGGACTCGACGACGGCAACCGGATAGGCGTCGTGGGAAGCAATGGCGCCGGCAAGTCCTCGCTCATGAAGCTGCTCGCGGGCCGCCTCGAAGCGCACGGCGGGCGGGTGACGATTTCACGTGGCGCGCGCATCGGCGTCCTGGACCAGTCCGACCACGTCGACGCCTCGCTCACCGTCCTTGAGGCAATCGTGGGGGATGGTGCCGAGACCTACGAGTGGGCGTCCGACCCGCGCATCCGCGACATCATGGCCGGCCTGGTGCCTGACCTCCCTGGCGATTCAATCGTGGGCAACCTGTCGGGCGGCCAGCAGCGCCGCGTCGCGCTAGCTCACGTCCTGGTAGGCGAACATGACGTCATCTTCCTCGACGAGCCCACTAACCACCTGGACGTCGAGGGCGTGGTGTGGCTCGCGGAGCACCTCAAGCGTCGCTGGGCGGCAAGCAAGGGCGCACTGATGGTCGTGACACACGACCGCTGGTTCCTGGACGAGATCTGCACGGACACCTGGGAAGTTCACGATGGCGAAGTCGAGCAGTATGAGGGCGGCTACGCGGCGTACGTACTGCAGCGCGTCGAGCGCGACCGCATCTCCAACGCCACTGAGTCCAAGCGCCAGAACCTCATGCGTAAGGAACTCGCGTGGTTGCGTCGTGGCGCCCCGGCCCGCACCGCCAAACCCAAGTTCCGCATCGACGCCGCAAACGAGTTAATCGCTGACGTGCCTCCCATTCGGGACAAGGTCCAGCTCGCGCGCATGGCCGCCTCGCGCCTGGGCAAGGACGTCGTCAACCTCATCCGCTGTGGAGTGACGTACGGCGAGGGAGAAAGCGCCCGGGAGGTGCTGCGTGACGTGAGCTGGAACATCGGCCCTGGTGAGCGCACTGGGATTTTGGGCGAGAACGGCGCCGGCAAGTCGACGCTACTCAAACTCATCACCGGCGAGATGGAGCCCACCGCGGGCCGCGTCAAGACCGGTATCACCGTGCGGGTCCAAGCGCTGTCGCAGCAGCTGGCGGAACTCGACGAGTTCGAGGACGAGCGCGTCAGCGCGGTCGTGAAGCGTTACTCGGCCGTACAGCTCTCCGATGGGTCGGAGATGAGCCCCAAACAGTTGCTCGAACGCCTCGGGTTCACCCCCGTGCAACTCAAGACGCAGGTACGCAAGCTCTCCGGCGGCCAGCGTCGCCGCCTCCAGCTGCTCATGATTCTGCTCGACGCGCCTAACGTGCTGGTGCTGGATGAGCCCACCAACGACCTCGACACCGACATGCTCGCCGCCATGGAGGACTTGCTCGACGCCTGGCCCGGCACTTTAATTGTGGTCAGTCACGACCGGTACCTGATGGAACGTGTCACCGACCAGCAGTACGCGGTCGTCGATGGCGGCCTGCAGCACCTGCCCGGCGGAATCGACGAATACGTGCGCCTGTCGCGCGAGCGGCGTACCAAGACCGGTGGAGTTGGCTCGTTCGGCGGCCAGGCGGGCACGACCCACCTGCCCGATTCACATTCGGAGACTCCTGCGAACCGTGCCCAACACTCCGCACGTTCCAGCTCCGGTGTGTCGAGCAGACACACCGATGCTCAGGCCATCGATGTGTCAGGGACGGTGCGGGGTTCCAACAGCGTAAGTGGCGACGCTGCGGACGGTGACCGCGAGCGCAAGCGCACCCGGTCGGGCGACGCAGCAACGTCAGACTCGAGGGCCGCATTCGTTCCGGCGAAGCCAGCCGTGTCAGCCCTGAGCGGCGCAGAGCACCGAGTGGCTACGAAGGAACTGGCCAGCGTCGAGCGGCGCATGGCTAAGGTTGCAGGTTTGATGGCGGCAATTCATACCAATATGGCCACCCAGAACCAGTCGGACTACGAGGGCCTGGCCGCGCAAACCAAGCAGTTGCGCGACCTTGAGGAGGAAACCACCAAGCTGGAAGAATCGTGGCTGCAGTTGTCCGAACTGCTGGCCTAAAGCCCGCGCAAGTACTCTCTGATCATGCCGATGCTTGCGATTGTCGCAGCATCGGCGGCCGCGGCGGTCTGCGCGCGGAACTGATCGATATCAACGCCGAACCCACGTAGTTCCACAAAGTTGCCGATCAGCCAGCGTTCAAACCGCTCAGGGTCAACCTCGGGGTGGAACTGGATGCCGAGCGAGGTGCCCACCGCGAACGCCTGGCAGCGGGCGACTGCGGTAGAGGCGAGAATTTCTACCTCTGCGGGAGGATAGATGGTGTCACCGTGCCACTGCAGGATCGGCACGCCGGCGATATGGCGCAACGGAGTCTCCATTGCGGCCGGTGTGAAGTCGATAACACCCCACCCCAGTTCGAGTGCGCCGGGCTCCACCACCCAGCCGTAGGCATGAGCCATGAGCTGGGCGCCCAGGCAAACCCCCAGCGTCGCCAGGCCCGCCGAGCACCACCACGAGGTCCGCGTCACGCACCGGAGACAAGTCATCGACGCCGGCATCTATATAGGTCACGGTGTATCCGTGGGCAGCGATCTCGTCTTCCCAAAGGCCCAGATCCTCAAAGGCAACATGGCGTAGCGCGACACAGTTCATGCGCTGATTCTAGGGCTAGCGCAATTCCCGAAAGTTACGCGTGTGCAGTAGCCCCTAGCGTGCCTGGTAAGGACTCACCACGACGTCAACGCGCTGGAAACCCTTGAGGTCCGAATACCCGGTAGTTGCCATTGACCGGCGCAGCGCGCCCATCATGTTTGTGGTGCCATCGGCTTGGGTACCGGGACCAAAGAGTAACTCTTCAAGCGAGCCCACCGTGCCCACATGCACGCGCTCTCCACGCGGAAGTTCCGCGTGGTACGCCTCGGGTCCCCAGTGGTAACCACCGCCGGGAGCCTCCGACGCGCGGGCGAGCGCGGCGCCCACCATGATGGCATCGGCACCGCAAGCAAAGGCCTTCACCATGTCACCTGAGTGTCCCAGCCCGCCGTCAGCGATGACGTGCACATAGCGACCGCCAGACTCGTCCAGGTAGTCGCGGCGTGCGGCGGCGACGTCGGCCACTGCGGTTGCTAGAGGTGCATGGATGCCCAGCGAGGTGCGGGTGGTCTGGGCGGCTCCCCCGCCAAATCCGACCAGTACGCCGGCCGCGCCGGTTCGCATCAGGTGCAGTCCCGCCTGGTAGGTGGACGCGCCTCCGACAATCACCGGAACATCGAGGTCGTAAATAAACTTCTTCAGGTTCAGAGGTTCCGAGGCGCTAGACACGTGCTCGGCACTCACCGTGGTGCCGCGAATCACGAATAGGTCCACGCCAGCCTTCAGCACTGTCTCATAATGCTCCTGCGTGCGCTGTGGACTGAGCGCACCCGCCACGGTCACTCCGGCTGCGCGGATCTCTTTGAGTCGTGCGGTGATGAGGTCGTCCTTGATCGGCTCGGCGTAAATCTCCTGCATCCGCGCGGTCGCGGAATTCGCGTCCAGTTGCGCGATTTCGGCCAACAGCGCCGTCGGGTCCTCGTAACGCGTCCACAGGCCCTCGAGGTCCAAAACACCAAGTCCGCCGTGCTTGCCCAGCACAATGGCGGTCTGCGGAGACATCACCGAATCCATCGGCGCGGCAATCACCGGGATGCTGAATGGGAAGGCGTCGATCTGCCAGTTCAGGCTCACGTCACGGGGGTCGCGGGTGCGTCGCGACGGCACTATCGCTACATCGTCGAACGAGTATGCGCGGCGCCCGCGCTTGCCACTGCCAATTTCAATTTCGTTGCTCACCCGCACAGCCTACCGGCACCCGCCGATGCCCGGGAAGGACCCTCTGGCCGCGCCTGGCGCCTGGCGTCAGTGGCGGGTGGCAGAGTAGGGACATGACTTGGCTTGAGCAGACCATGGTGGGATTCGACACGGAGACGACGGGCGTATCCACGGCGACCGATCGGATCGTGACGGCAGCCCTCATCACCCGTACCGGCATGGGCCCTCACTCCTCGGTATCGACCCGAATGTGGCTCATTAATCCCGGCGTGCCCATCCCTGCCGGAGCAACAGCCGTGCACGGCATCACCAATGCGCAGGTCCAGGCTGAGGGACAGTCTCCGGCCGATGCGCTGGAGGAGATCGCGACGATCCTCGCCGCGGCACTGGGTGCGGGTTTCCCCGTCGTGGCATTCAACGCGCAGTTCGACCTCTCGATCCTCGAGACTGAACTCGAGCGGCTGGGACTGCCATCGCTGGCCTCGCGGCTGACCACAGACGATATTCGCCCGGTCGTCGACCCGCTTGTTTTGGACCGACACCTCGACCGGTGGCGCAAAGGCAAGCGCAGACTCATCAATATGTGTGAGACCTACGGCGTCAGCGTCGTCGCGGACGATCTGCACGCTGCGGATGCCGACGTGCTCGCTACTCTTGACGTCATCCAGGCCATGGCCGCACGGCACCCGGAATTAGCCGCCGTCGCCCTCGATGACCTGCACGATCAGCAGGTTGAGGCGCACCGCAAGTGGGCCACTGAGTTCTCCGCCTGGCTCACGTCCAAAGGAAAAGTCGACGACCTTCCCTCGCCTTCGTGGCCCGTCTGACAGTATGAGTTCCACCCCGGTGCCGCGCCGTCTCAACCGGGTTACTACCGCAACCGACGCAGCACATCAGGGCTAGTGTCGAAGAGTCAAGAATTTCAACGCGATCGCAACACGATGAGGTGCAGATGAACGCGCAGGAACCGCCCCAAGAGTCCACCAGCCCCCTGACAGACGCCCTCGCGCAATTGGCGAACACTGTGGAGCACCTGGGATTGAGCAGCGGGGTTCACGCGATGCTCGCCCAACCCCGACGTGAGCTTATGGTGAGCGTGCCGTTGCGACGCGACGACGGCTCCATCGCGGTCTATTCGGGCTACCGCGTGCAGCACAACTTCTCTCGCGGACCGGCCAAGGGCGGACTACGGTACAGCACGTCCGTTGACATCGACGAGGTGCGCGCGCTCGCCATGTGGATGACCTGGAAGTGCGCACTCGTGGACGTGCCGTACGGCGGCGCCAAAGGCGGTATCGCGATCGACCCACGCACACACAGCCAGTCGGAACTCGAGCGGGTGACGCGGCGGTACACCTCGGAGATCCTGCCCATCATCGGGCCGGAAACAGATATCCCCGCGCCAGACATGGGCACCAACGAACAAACCATGGCCTGGATCATGGATACCTACTCATCTGCGAAGGGCCACACAGTTCCCGGGGTGGTCACGGGCAAGCCCATCAGTCTCGGCGGCTCACTAGGGCGCGCTAGTGCCACCTCGCGCGGCGTCTCGCACATCGCGCTGCTGGCACTGGCCAGCCGCGGCATCGACCACACCACGGCATCGGCTGCGGTGCAAGGCTTTGGCAAGGTGGGCCGCGACGCAGCGCGGTTCCTCCACGAGGCGGGGGTCGCCGTCAAGGCGATCAGCGACGTTGACGGGGCCATCTACAACAGCGACGGGATCAGCATTTCTGCACTCGGTGCGCACGTGGACGCGACGGGGAGCGTCGAGGGCTTTGCCGGCGCCGAGGCGCTTGATCCCGCAGGCCTATTAACGGCCGACGTGGACGTGGTCATCCCCGCGGCGCTTGAAGGCGTCATCACCGTAGACAACGCGCATGACATCCGGGCGGCAATCGTGGTCGAGGGTGCCAATGGCCCGACCACGGATGCGGCCGACCGGATTTTGCATGAGCGCGGCGTGCTCGTCGTGCCCGACATCCTGGCCAATGCGGGAGGCGTGGTGGTCTCATACTTCGAGTGGGTGCAGGCGAACCAGGCGTACCAGTGGCGCGAGTCTGAGGTGAACGAACGACTCGAGGAACGGATGTCGCGCGCGTGGCACTCAGTCATCGCGTACGCCGGCGCCCACAGCCTGACCTACCGCCAGGCGGCCACGGCGCTCGCAGTGCAGCGGGTCGTCGAGGCGCACGAACTACGCGGCCTCTACCCCTGAGCTAGAGCCGGTGAGGCGCCGCTAGCCAATGAGTACGCGGATCAGCATCCCAACGGATACCACCACGATCAGCCCACGGAGCACCAACGGGTTGACCCTAAAAAGCACGTGCGAACCGATGTATGCGCCGACAAGTTGGCCTACGATCATGACCGCTCCCACCGCCCACAGCATCTGACCCGCGAACGCGAAAACCAGCAGCGACGCGACATTGGTCGCGAAGTTGAGAGTCTTGGCGATCGCGGTCGACTGCACTAATGACTTTGCGCGCAGGGCGACGCCGCCCAGCGCGAACAACGAGCCCGTGCCCGGCCCAAATGCGCCGTCATACGCTCCAATCACGGGCACCACCGTAGCCTCGTAGCGCGGGTCCGACATGCGTGGCCGCGCCGGTGGCACGTGCGACTTAGGGACAAAGAGAAAGTACGCCGCGATCACGGCGAGCACGATGGGGATGATCACCGTGAGCGAGTTGGCGTCAATAAACTGCACTCCCACGGACCCCGCGGCGGATCCCAAAAATGCCCACACCATTGGCCTACGGACAGCGCGCCAATCGATACGGCGCTTGCGTACGACCTGGTAGCTCGCCATCCCAGTGCCAAAGGAGCCCTGCAACTTATTGGTGCCCAGCGCCTGCAGTGGCGGGATTCCGGCCAATAGCAATGCGGGGACTGTCAGTAGTCCCCCACCACCGGCGAGAGTATCCAAGAACCCGGCCACCAGCGCGACCAAGGCAAGAATGAGTAGCGCGTGCCAAGTGAGATCCACAGCGCCGCCTAGTGAGCGCTTACTTTTTTCCGGCGTAGTTGGGCGCCTCGACCGTAATTTGTACGTCATGAGGGTGGCTCTCCTTGAGCCCCGCCGGGGTGATGCGGACGAACTTTCCACGAGCACGCAACTCCGGGATAGTGCGCGAACCCACATAGAACATGGACTGGCCGAGCCCGCCTACGAGCTGCCGTGCGACGTTGGACAATGGACCCTTGTAGGGCACGCGACCCTCGATGCCCTCAGGAATGATGTCATCGTCGCTGGGCGCATCGGACTGGAAATAGCGGTCCTTGGAGTAACTCACACGGCCGCGTGAGGCCATCGCTCCCATGGATCCCATACCTCGGTAGCTCTTGAACTGCTTGCCGCTGACGAGCACCAGGTCTCCCGGCGCTTCCTCACAGCCTGCGAAGAGCGAACCGAGCATGACCGACTCTGCGCCCGCGACCAAGGCCTTGGCGATATCCCCAGAGAACTGAAGACCGCCATCGGCGATGACCGGGACACCGGCTGGATTGGCCGCCTTCGACGCCTCATACACGGCCGTGATCTGCGGAACACCAACGCCCGCTACGACGCGGGTGGTGCAAATGGACCCCGGCCCCACGCCGACCTTGACGGCATCGACCCCTGCGTCCACCAGTGCCTGCGCACCCTCTCGAGTAGCGATATTGCCACCAATCACCTGTACATGCTTGGTCGCGGGATCGGACTTGAGGCGCTGGATCATTTCGATCATGAGTGTCGCGTGTCCATGCGCGGTGTCCACGACAAGCGCGTCGACGCCCGCATCAACGAGCGCGGTTGCGCGCTCCCACGCATCGCCGAAAAATCCGACGGCTGCGGCGACCCGGAGGCGACCTTCTGGATCCTTAGTGGCCTTGGGGTATTTCTCGGTCTTGACGAAGTCCTTGACGGTGATGAGACCGGTGAGCTTGCCCTCAGCGTTCACCAGTGGGAGTTTCTCTACCTTGTGCTTGCCGAGCAGCTCCGCTGCTTCTGCGTTGCTGATACCTTCGCGCCCGGTAATAAGGGGCATGCGGGTCATGGTGTCAATCACCGTACGAGTGTCGAACTCGCTGGCATTGACGAAGCGCAGATCACGGTTGGTGATGATCCCTAAGAGTCGCCGATCGCTGTCAACGACAGGCAAACCCGACACGCGGTATTTGGCACATAAAGCGTCGAGTTCAGTCAGGGTCGCGTCTGGGGCAATCGTGACGGGATCCGTGATCATTCCCGACTCGGAACGCTTCACAATCTCAACTTGATGGGCCTGGTCCGCGATCGACAGGTTCCGGTGCAAAACACCGATGCCGCCCAGGCGGGCCATCGCGATGGCCATCCGGGATTCGGTCACCGTATCCATTGCCGCACTCAACAGCGGGATCGCGATAGAAATACCGCGCGTGAGGCGAGTGGCGGTGTTGACCTCGGAGGGAATGACATCGCTCTGCCCAGGCAGTAGCAACACATCGTCGTAGGTCAGGCCGGTGAATGCAAAGGGATCGTGCTCAGCGGTCGTCATTCGTCGATTCTACTTGCCCGAACGGTGGCTCTCCGCCCCCCAAAGTGGGGTCTAGCCAAGCAACCCGGATGAGAGTACAAAGAGAAGTAGGCAATCCCCTGGCCACCAGGGGGTTGACTGGTCCATAGCTCCGAATTACGGTGAATGTACCAATGCGATTCCTGAGTCAACGGTGACTCGAGATTGGCCCGATACGAATCTTCATAGGGGGCACGACATGGATACGGTCGCAAAGTTACCTGCGCCGACGCAGGACCAATGGGAGTGGCAGTACAAGGGCTCGTGCCGAGAGGCCGACACAGACCTATTTTTCCACCCAGAGGGCGAGCGTGGCGCAGCCCGTAGGCGTCGCGCCGAGGCCGCCAAGAAATACTGCCAACGATGCCCCGTGCTCGATTTGTGCCGAGACCGTTCGCTTGCCGCGCGCGAGCCATTCGGAGTATGGGGCGGACTCAGTGAGGATGAGCGTCACGCGATCCTGTCTGGTCGTCTCAAAAAGGCTAGTTAAAGTCACGCTTGCCCGTCAATGAGCGCGGAAGGGCCGCGGCTCGCACGGGCGTTGAGAACTGTGAGACAAGGGGCACGACGAAGCCCCCGGAACCTAGGCTCCGGGGGCTTCGTGCTGTGTGGCTTGCGCCGCACAGAAATTAGCCTACGACTGCGAGTAGGTCGCGCGCCGAGAGGATCAGGTAGTCCTCACCTGCATACTTAACCTCGGTGCCGCCGTACTTGCTATAAATCACCTTGTCGCCAACGTTGACATCCACGGGAACGCGGTTGCCTTTGTCGTCAATGCGACCCGGTCCCACTGCCACGACTTCGCCCTCTTGGGGCTTCTCCTTGGCGGTGTCCGGGATGACGAGGCCAGAGGCCGTAGTCTTTTCGGCATCTGCCGACTTGACCACAACCTTGTCCTCGAGAGGCTTGATAGAGACCGACATAGCGGACCTCACCTTCCATCGATTATGTGTACCGAACGATTGAAACGCTTCAGTGGATAATGGCCCGCCGTCGCGGGGGTCAGGCCACCAACACATTCCACGTGCCCCTTGCGGGACACCAATAATTTAGCACTCTCATAGTCCGAGTGCTAACTGTGCGCCACGTATTCGCTGCGCGTGAAACGATGAACCCATGGATGCCGCGACCGCACGCCTCATTGTCAGCGCCGACGGCCTGTCACTCATCGATTCTCTGCCGCCCTATATAGAGGCAAATGCGCTCTCGCTCGGAGGGAAACTTCGCAAGGCGGGAGCCGACGGAGCGACTGTGGCGGCGGCCATGACACAGTCGCGACTTCGCGCCGCGGGACGGGCAAAATTTGGCGAATTTGCCGCCGGGATGCTGTTCACGCAAGACGGGCTAGAACAGTCAACACGTCTCACCGTGGCGGGCCTGCACGCCGGGCGATTTAGGGACGCGGGATGCAGTCGCATAGCGGACCTCACGGCGGGCATAGGCGCCGATGCCATGGCCATGTCCGCGCTCGGGCTCGCAGTGACGGCTTTTGAAAGGGATGAGGCAACCGCGCTGATTGCCGACCACAACCTGCGCCACTGGCCCGACACCGTGGTGGTGCACGCCGACTCCATCGACACCGTGGGGGCACCAGGTGCGCTGGCGGCGCTAGGAATCGATGGCATCTTTGCCGATCCAGCCCGGCGCAACTCACGTGGACGCAGGCACGACCCGAAGGATTACTCCCCAGCGCTCAATAAAGTGCTGGCACTGGCCTCCGCGGTGCCCGAGCTCGGCGTCAAGGTGGGACCGGCGATCGACCACGACGCAATTCCGGATGACGTCGAAGCGCAATGGGTCAGCATAGACGGCTCCGTCGTCGAGGCCGCTCTGTGGAGTGGACGACTGGCGAAGTCCATCGGCCACAGCGCGCTAGTGATCCGTGACGGAGAGCATCACCACGTGAACGGCACTACCGACCGAGCCCCCGTGGGACCGCTGGGCCGTTATGTATACGAACCCGATGGCGCAGTGATTCGCTCCGGGCTAGTGGGGCAGGTCGCCCAGCAGCTCGATGCGCACCTTGTTGATCCCACGATCGCCTACCTCACGAGCGACGCGCAGTTGTCGAGTCCGTTCGTGCACGGATATCAGATATTGGACGCGCTCGCGTATTCGGTAAAGCGCCTAGCGGCGGCGCTTCGCGAGCGGGGGGTGGGCATTGTCGACATCAAGAAGCGGGGCATCGACATCACCCCCGAGCAATTGCGCCCGCAACTGGGCCTGCGCGGAGATGGCCGCGCAACAGTGATCCTGACCAGAATCAAAGGTAGACACCAGGCGCTGATCGTCAAACCGCTCTAAAGTCCGCCAGTGAGCGCCGATTACCCCACGCAGGCGGCCGGTACCCCGCCCAGTGCCACAGGCCACTGCCCCACAGGCGCCGACTTGGCGACCAAAATGTCCGCCAGCGCCGCGAATGCCGCTGAACTGGGACCGTAAAGGCCAATCTTGACGTCAGCAGTGGAGCCGGACAGACCCCAGGGGCCCGCTAGCGCGACCACCACATCGGCCGTGGCAGTGCCACTTGATGCCGCGAGCAATGCGATAGAGGTACCGTCTTCGCCCACGGAAATTCCGCGCTGTTCGAGCGCGCGCCCCAGCGAGGCTTGGTCCTTCTCGGATCCACCTGTGAGGCTCACCTCAGAGCCGACGAATGGACCCCCACACCTCTTCGCTCCTACCGTCGTGCCCGCGCGCGCAAGCACACGCGCATAGTCGCCGTCGATCGGCGCGGGTCCTGCCTGCTCGGCCTGCTGCGCCTGCCACCGCATCATCATGATCGATCGTGCCGCGGCCTCGGTCAAGCGTGCGCGCCGCACGGTTCCGTCGGCGACTGCCGCGACGATTCCGTCACGCGCCGCAGCGATGTCCGGGGGCATGAGCAGGACATCTGCGCCTGCGGCGAGCGCCTCAACGGCCGCCTCGCCAGGTCCATAAGAGTCTTGGATGGCGGCCATGTTAAGCGCATCAGTGAAAACGACCCCGGTAAATCCGAGTTCCTCGCGCACATAGGAGTACGCCTTGGGTGACACAGTTGCCGGCGCATCGCCCCACTCGTCCAGCACAATATGCGCCATCATCATCGCCGGCACCCCGGCGTCGACGGCGCGCTCGAAGGGCACCAGGTCACGCTCCTGAAGTTGGGGAAGGGGTGTGCCCTGTACCGGCAAGTCGATGTGCGAGTTAGCGGTGACTGACCCATGGCCGGGAAAATGTTTGACGACGGCCGCGACGCCGCTGGCGCCGTACCCGTCAACCGCGGCATTCACCGTCGCTGACACGTTCTCGACGTCGTCACCCGCCGATCGCGTGCGAATGGTGGGATCCGCGAGACCAATCGTCATGTCTGCCACTGGCGCAAAATCAATGTTGAAGCCCAGTTTGCGCATATCCGTCCCTGCAGAGGCGTACACATCACGCACCAGAGCTTTGTCGGTGGTCGCACCAGCCGCCATGAAGCCAGGTAGATGCGGCAACACACCCTTGAGTCGAGAGACAATTCCACCCTCCTGATCCACCGCGATCATGGTGGGCCCGTCGCGCCGGGGCACGGCACCCGATGCTGCAGCCGTCAGGGAACCCAACGCTGCCGCGGTGGTGATCGAGCCACCCATGAAAATTACGCCGCCCAGTTCGTATTTCGCAATGAGTGCCTCGACCTTGGCCGGGTCAGTGCCGTTGAAGTCCGCGACGATGACTTGCCCGGCCGCTTGGACATCGGTCAATGCGCTGGCGTCGGCGAGCGCACGCTCCCATTGCTCACCGGACGGCCCCCATGCCAGGGGTTCGGGGGACGGCGAGGGGACGACGGATGGCCAGGGAGCCAATGACCGCATCGGCGGTGCAGAAGGAACCACCGAGCTCTGTTTGCTGGGAACAGGTGCGTCCGACGCGGAGCCCCCGGACGTCAAAGCGCAGCCCGCAAGAGCGCTCACGAGCCCCAGCGTGACTAAGGCCCTCGCGGCGCGCGTCACTCGAGTGCGGCTGGCATTCATTCCACGATGGTAGTCAGTGGCATCGACGAGTCGACCCCCATGCGCAGATCGCTCACGGTAACCCCGCGCCGCGCCACGGCACTACCCAGAGCCGCGATCATCGCACCATTGTCGGTACAGAACTTGATGGGCGGGATACGCACCTCGATGCGGGCCTGCGCGCACCGGTGCGCTGCAGCCTCGCGCAATTGGCTGTTGGCGCTAAAACCGCCGCCGATCACCAGCGTGTCGATGCCGTGCTCACGACAGGCCTGAATCGCTTTGGAAATCAACACATCGGAAACTGCGGCGGCAAAACTCGCCGCAACATCGGCGGTCGGTACGTCCTCGCCGCGAGCCTCGCACGCCTCGACCCACCGCGCTACGGCGGTCTTGAGGCCGGAAAACGAGAAATCGTAAGCGTGGTTGACCAAGTCCTTGGGCTTGGTCAGCGCGCGCGGGAACGGGATCGCGGTCGGGTTGCCCTGACGCGCGAGTACGTCAACGTGAGGACCGCCGGGGTACGGCAATCCCAGCAGCCGGCCAACCTTGTCGAATGCCTCCCCCGCGGCGTCGTCCAAGGTGTGGCCAAGTTCTACGACATCGGTGGCGATGTCGTTCACCAGCAGTAGCGAAGTGTGTCCGCCGGAGACGACAAGCGCCATGCACCGATCAGGGAACTCGCCATGCACCAGTTGGTCGACTGCCGCGTGGCCGATCACGTGATTAACGCCATACAGCGGCTTGCCGAGTCCCAACGCCAGCGCCTTGGCCGCTGCGACGCCCACGGTCAGCGAACCCACTAGTCCCGGTCCCGATGCCACGGCGACAACATCGATATCCGCGAGGGTATGTCCGGCACGGGCTAGTGCCTCTTCGATGGTCGGAATCATCGCTTCCAGGTGCGCACGCGAGGCAACCTCCGGCACGATGCCGCCAAACCGGGCGTGCTCGTCCATAGACGACGCCACGACGTCAGCGAGCAATTCGTTGCCGCGCACCAACGCGACACCAGTCTCATCGCAGGTGCTTTCGATTCCAAGTACGAGTGGTTCCACGTCCCATAGCCTATTCGCGGGAAGAGGGATTAAAGCACGGGCCTTCTAGATCGCGCCCGGCACCTCAACACGCATCACAATCGCGTCAACATCCTCCGGCTGGTAGTAGCGAGTACGGATGCGCACATCCTTAAACCCATGGGCGCGGTAGAGGGCGAGTGCCGGAACATTGGTCACCGCCACTTCAAGCCACGCCTCGCGAGCTCGCTCAGCGCGCGCCTGAGTGAGAAAGTCCTCCATCAGCACGCGCCCGTGCCCCTCGCCGCGCGACTGCGTGGTCACCGCGATGTTCATCAGGTGGAACGCATCCCCGTCATATCCATAGACGGCGTACGCGACAAGCTCCCCGTCGACCTCGACAACGCGATAGCGCTTGCCTCCGTAGCGGTAGTCCTCGGCGATCAGCGCCTGCGACCACGCTGCCGGGCCAAAGATTTCTCGTTCCTGCTGCGCCATCCAGGCGACCTCGGCCTCACTCATGTCCCTTATCTGGCGAATCGGGCGTGCGTCGTTCGCCGATGCCGCGGTGTCACTCACGCTCCAGGCACCCCGTGCACGTCCGGCCGCCTCAAGTAGAGAGGTTCAGTGGGGAAATCCTCGTCGCCCGCCCCCGCGCCGATGCTGCGGTTGGCCACGCGCGCAAGCCAGGCCGGGTCGGGGTCGGCATTGGTTGCGACGGGAAATGCTTCCGGGTACAGCAGCGCGCCCCTACCGACGACGACGCCGTTCGCGGTGACGGCACTCGGCGCACTTACCTGGGGGTCGCCGTCGCGGACTCCGTCGATGTAGTGCGCCCAGTACACCTCTTTGCGTCGCGCGTCGGCGACTACGGTGACGTCGGGGTCGCCGTCTGCGCCGCATCGGGCGCCGATTGCGTCGAGCGAGCACACCCCACGCACCGGCACGCCCCATACGTAACCCAGGGTGCGCGCAGTCATGAGTCCGACCCGCAATCCAGTGAATGGCGCGGGACCAGTACCGACGACCACAGACTCAATGTCTGCGCCGGTCGCGCCCGCGTCATCCATCGCGCCGGAAATCATGGATGCCAAGAGTTCAGCGTGGCCGCGCGGCGAGAACTCGGAGCGCGTCGCGCGGACGTCGTCGCCTTCGAGCACCGCGACGGCGATGGCGGAGGAGGTATCAATGGCAACAATCACGGCACTAGCCTAGGTTGCGCTCGGGGCTAGGCTCACGCCCAGCCAACGGTCGCCGTGCGTCGTCAAGCGCACCTCGCGAGTTCCGCCTTCAGGATTGGACATGTCGAGCTCGCCTCCTCGCTGGCGCCCGATGCGGATATGCAGACGGTCATCAGCCAGCGCTTCGGCTTTGCCCTCACCCCATTCGACGACAGTGATGGCGTCATCAAGAGTGGCATCCAGGTCGAGGTCATCGAGCTCGGCTAAAGAATTGAGTCGGTAGGCGTCCACGTGGATCAGCGCAGGCCCGCCCACCTCGGTGGGATGGTTGCGGGCGATGATGAAAGTGGGGCTCGCCACGGGACCCCGGACGCCCAATGCATCCCCGAGCCCCTTGGTAAACGTGGTCTTGCCAGCCCCTAGGTCGCCGGACAAAATGATCAAGTCTCCCGCACGAAGCAAGGGGGCGACCACGTCGATGGCAATGGCTCTCATCTGCTCGGGCGTGTCGGCGCGGAGGGTGAGTTCACTCGCCTGGAGATGCTCACTCACAACGCCGCCTTGGGACGCAGCGCGCCAAACCTGCAGACAATTTCGTAATCGATAGTCCCCGCCGCATCGGCCCAATCGCGAGTACTGGGGCCGTCGGGGCCGATCAGGGTGACCTCGTCACCCGCGATCGCTTCTGTTACTGGGCCCAGATCAATCACGAACTGGTCCATGCACACCCGGCCTGCGATGGGATAACGGCGGCCGCGTACTGACACCTCAGCGACCCCGCCCGCAGACCTGAACACGCCATCGGCATACCCGGCGGCGACAAGACCGAGCGAGGTGGGAAACGGCGTCACGTATTCGTGCCCATAGCTCACACCATGGCCCGCAGGCACCTCTTTGACTAGCGCCAGCGAGCTCGTGACGGACATCGCAGGCCTCAGGCCAAAGCGAGCGCCGGAGGAGTCCTCGACGGGCGGCAGTCCATAAACGGCGATTCCTGGCCGCACCATGTCAAAGTGCAAGTCCGTGCGGGTGAGCGTGCAGGCGGAGTTTGCTAAGTGCGCGAGTTTGATATCGACATCGCGCTCGGAGGCAAGCGCCAGCGCTTCTCGGAACATAGCCGCCTGCGCGTCGATAGTCGGGTGGCCAGGACGATCGGCCCACGCCAGGTGCGACCACATCCCGACGACATCGATAAGGCCCTGCCGTTGCGCTGCGACCACCAAGTCAAGCAAGGCACCCAATTGCGAGAGGGGAACACCCTCACGGCCCAAGCCCGTGTCCACACAAATATGCAGGCGCGCACAGGCGTCGTTGTCGCGCGCCGCACCGATGATCTCCCCCAACACTTCCGGGGACCCAGCGGACAGGTCGACGCCTCGACGTATCAACTCGATGGCCGGCACCTCCGGCCCATAAAGCCACGTCAAGATGGGGCCCTCGTCACCGCCGTCACGCAGGGCAATGGCCTCGGACGGCTGTGCAACTCCTAGGTAGTCCGCGCCGCCCGCGCGCGCGGCGCGTGCCGCGGGAAGGAGCCCGTGACCATATGCATCGGCCTTGACTACTGCCATGACCTTTGCGCTACCTGCTGTGTCGCGCAAGACCTCGACATTGCGAGTGATGGCACCGTAGTCGACGCTCACCTTGATGGCACTCATCCGTTCCTCCAGGTCGTCAGCGCGGTCACGGCAATGCCTCCCCAATCACCACCGCCGACGCGATGCCGGCATCGTGAGACAGGGACAAATGAAAAGACGTGATGCCAAGTTCTTGGGCACGCTGTGCGACCGCGCCGCGGACCTCAAGTCGCGGTCGCCCTGATTCCTCGCGGACTACCTCAGCATCCTGCCAACTGAGTCCGCCGGGCGCACCAAGGGCCTTGGCAAGAGCTTCTTTTGCTGCCCACCGAGCAGCCAATGAGTGAGGCCCCAGTTCGCGTTCTGCCGGTGTGAAAACACGCTCCATGAAGCCAGGCGACCGCTCAAGCACGGCCTCGAACCGCTCGATGGCGACCACGTCGATCCCCAGCCCCACAATTGCCATGCGCGCTACTCGACCGTGACCGACTTGGCCAAGTTGCGCGGCTGGTCCACGTCCAGGCCCTTGGCCGTCGCCAGCTCGAGCGCGAACAACTGTAGGGGCACGACGCTCAGCAGGGGTGACATGAGGACCGGCGATGCGGGCACATAGAACACCTGCTCGGCATAGTCGGCCGCATCGGTGTCGCCCTCCTCGGCGATCACAAATGTGCGGGCTCCACGAGCACGGACTTCCTGCACGTTGGAGATGACTTTGGAGTGCAGTGACTCGCGCCCCTGCGGGCTGGGCAACACAATGAAGATCGGCTGCCCCTGTTCTACCAGAGCGATCGGGCCGTGCTTGAGTTCCCCAGCCGCGAAACCCTCGGCGTGAATGTACGCAAGTTCCTTGAGCTTCAGGGCGCCCTCAAGCGCAACCGGGAAGCCAACGTGACGTCCGAGGAACAGGACAGTGCGTTCGTTCGCGAGATCGGCACCGAGTTGGCGGATCTGGGCGGAGGTATCTAGCACTCGCTGGATTTTCGCGGGAATCTCGTCGAGTTGAGCGAGCAGCGTCGCGATCTCATCGGGGAACTTGTTGCCCCGCAATTCCGCTAGGTAGATCCCCAACAGGAACGATGCAGTGATCTGCGCCAGGAATGCCTTGGTCGATGCGACCGCAATCTCAGGCCCCGCGCGGGTGTAGAGCACGGCATTAGCCTCGCGGGCGATCGTCGAACCCTGAGTGTTAACGATCGCAATGACGCTTGCACCCTGTTGCTGCGCGTGACGCACCGCCATGATGGTGTCCATCGTCTCGCCGGATTGGGAAATCGCCACGACGAGCGTCTTCACATTAACGACCGGGTCACGGTAGCGGAACTCGTGTGCGAGCTCCACCTCAACCGGGATTCGGCACCAGTGTTCGATCGCGTACCGCGCCACGAGGCCCGCATAAGCAGCAGTCCCGCATGCCACCACGACGATCTTGTCGATCGAGTTAAGTACGGACTCGGCAATCATGCCACCGTCCAACTGCAATCGGCCCTGGTCAGCGACCCGACCGCGCAGGGTGTCCGCGACCGCCTGCGGCTGGTCGTGGATTTCCTTTTCCATGAACGTCGCAAACCCGCCCTTCTCGGCAGCAGCGGCGTCCCAGTCAACGTGATAGGGCTCGCGCTCGACCACCTGACCCTGAGCGTCTGTCACTACGACTGTGTCCGGGGTGATCACAACGACCTCGTCCTGACCGAGTTCCAGCGCCGTGCGAGTGTGCTCAATAAAAGCGACGACGTCGGAACCCAAGAAATTCTCTCCCTCGCCGATGCCGACCACGAGCGGGGAATTACGGCGTGCGCCGACGACAGCGTGCGGTTCCAGAGCGTCAACGGCGAGCAACGTAAACGCGCCCTCAAGCTGCGAAGCGACAGCCCGCATCGCCTCTGGGAGGTCCTGGCCGCGGTCGATCTCCCTCGCGAGGAGGTGCCCCGCAACCTCGGTATCCGTATCCGAGATAAAGTCCACACCCTCGGCGGAGAGCTCTTTGCGCAGCGCCGAGAAGTTCTCGATGATGCCGTTGTGGATGATCGCGACGCGGCCCCCTGCCGCGAGGTGGGGGTGTGCGTTCGCGTCGGTAGGTGCGCCGTGCGTCGCCCACCGCGTATGACCGATCGCGGCGGTGCCAACCTCGAGGGGGTGCAGCACGAGTTCTTCCTCAAGATTGACGAGTTTTCCCGCCTTCTTTGCCATGGCGACGCGCTCGCGACTTGACGTCACCACGGCCAGGCCCGCGGAATCGTATCCGCGGTACTCCAATCTGGCGAGCCCGCCCATAATTACTGCCTGAGGGCGCGCATCGGCCGCCCCTGATCCCACATATCCGACGATTCCACACATGAGACTGAGTCTACTGGGGCGAAGTACCTCATTCCGAAGCGAGGCGCGCGAAGGCGATTGTCGCGCATGGGACACAATGGACGCGTGACTGACAACTCAGCCAGCCCCTTCATCACTTTGTCGCGTGACGAATGGGCCGCACTCGCGCAGGCAACGCCGCTGCCGTTGACGGAGCGTGACATCGCGAAAGTGCGTGGCCTTGGCGACCCCATCGACCTCACCGAGGTCGACCAGATTTACCGACCGCTCTCCCGTCTGCTGGATCTGTACTCCGACGCGGTGGGTCATCTCCATAATGCGAGCAGCGAATTCCTTGGTGAGCGGGCCTCCCGTACCCCATTCGTCATTGGTGTGGCGGGCTCCGTCGCGGTCGGCAAGTCGACCACTGCGCGCGTACTGCGCGAACTGATGGCCAGGTGGCCGCATTCGCCGCACGTTGAGCTCATTACTACCGACGGCTTCTTGCTGCCGAATTCACAGTTACGCGAGCACGACTTGCTGGATCGCAAAGGCTTCCCGGAGTCGTACGACCGCCGCGCTTTACGGAATTTCATTGCTGCTGTGAAGTCGGGCGCCCCCGTCGTCGAGGCGCCCGTCTATTCGCACCTGACATACGACATCGTTCCGGGCAAGGTCATTACTGTACGCAAGCCCGACGTACTGATCGTTGAGGGGCTGAATGTTCTGCAGCCCGCGATGCCCCGCGAACCAGGGGTTCTTGCCCACGCCGTCAGCGACTTCTTTGACGCGTCAATCTATGTTGATGCTAAAACCTCGGATGTGCGGCGCTGGTACATCGACCGGTTCCTCACCTTGCGGCAGACGGCCTTCTCCCATCCAGACTCCTACTTTCATTCGTACTCGACACTCACTGATACGCAGGCAATCGACTTTGCTGGGCATATTTGGGACACGATCAATGCACCCAACCTTGCGCGGAATATCGCCCCGACCCGCTCCCGCGCAACCATCATCCTGAAGAAGGGCGCAGACCACCAGGTCGAGTCCGTCCGTCTGCGCAAGTTGTAGCGCGGCCGATACTCTTCCATGACGAACAATAATCCGTGGCCCGCGCTGTGGGCTCTTGTCGTGGGGTTCTTCATGATCCTGATCGACACCACCATCGTGTCGGTCGCCAACCCCTCCATTCAGGAGGGCCTCAATACCACCACTACCGGCGTGATCTGGGTGACGAGCGCGTACCTGCTCACCTTCGCAGTGCCGCTACTGGTGACGGGGCGGCTCGGCGACATGTTCGGCCCAAAGCGCATCTACCTGGTTGGCCTGACTATTTTCACGCTTGCCTCCCTGTGGTGCGGCTTCGCGGACACCCTGCCGGGAAGTGGCATCGGCAACCTGATCGCGGCCCGCGCCGTCCAGGGACTCGGTGCCGCGTTGATGACCCCGCAAACCATGGCCGTCATCACCCGTACGTTCCCTTCCGCTAAGCGTGGCACCGCGATGGCACTATGGGGCGCAACCGCCGGCGTCGCGACGCTCGTAGGACCCCTACTGGGCGGAGTGCTTGTCGACGGACCCGGCTGGGAATGGATCTTCTTCGTCAACGTCCCGATCGGCGTCGTGGCCTTCGCTCTGGCTTGGCGCCTGGTTCCCAACCTTGAGACTCACGTCCACAAGATGGACTGGCTGGGCATAGCCCTGTCCTCCACCGGCATGTTCCTCGTGGTGTTTGGTCTGCAGGAGGGGACCGAGAATGACTGGAACGGGTGGGTGTGGGCGTCCATCATCGGCGGCATCGTGTCGATCACTCTGTTCATTTTGTGGCAACGCGTCAACAGGAACGAGCCCCTGCTGCCACTTGAGCTGTTCAAGGATCGCAATTTCTCGCTGGCAAACGCCGCCATCACCACCGTGGGTTTCTCCATCACTGCCATGTTTATCCCGACGGTGTACTTCTTCCAAGTGGTGCGCGGCCTGTCGCCAACCGAGACCGCCCTCATGACGGTCCCGACCGCCCTCATGACGCTTGTGCTCGCACGCCTCGCCGGCAAGCTGACCGATGCTGTCCACCCCCGTTATCTCGCGGTGCCCGGCTTGCTCTTAGTCGCATTTTCGCTGTGGCTCACCGCTGTGATGCTCTCTCCCACCATCCCGATCGGTTGGCTGCTTATCCCGCCCACGATCTTGGGGCTAGGTAGCGCGTTCATGTGGGGCCCCATATCGTCCACTGCCACTCGTAACCTGCCGATGAAGGCCGCCGGCGCGGGTTCCGGGGTCTACAACACGACGCGGCAGGTGGGAGCGGTGCTAGGTTCGGCCGCTATCGCCACTCTCATGGCGAGCAGGCTCGCGGCCAACCTCCCCGAAGCCGCCATCGGCAGTGAGTCATCCGGTCTTGGGGAGTTGCCCGATGCACTCAAGGACGGCTTCACCGCCGCGATGAGCGAGACTCTCTACCTACCCGCCGCGGTGATAGTTGTGGGAGCCGTATTGGCATACTTTTTCGTCAAGCCCGCGCACTTGCGGCCGATGGGGTTGGCTGAGTCTGCAGAAGAACCTGCCGGAGTCAGCCCACACTCAACAACGATCTAGCCGCTTGCGGCCGACGGCTGGCGGTCACCCGACCAGCGTTTGGGTCTGAGCCTGAGCCTGAACAATCAGCGAGGGCCGGCGCCGTTATCGGCTCGCTCGTCCTCGCCTCGCTCATCGTCCTCGGTTGCTTGGTCCGCGTGGCTATCGATGCTCGAGCCGTCGTCGTGGCGCCTCGAGTGGCCTTCGCGGCGGCGGGCCTCGCGACGCGCGGCGATCCTGGCAACCCGCTGCTCTTCGGTCTCGACGTCGATCTGGCCAGCGAGGTCGGGCAGGGCCGCGGTCCCAAACCCGAGTTTGCTCAGCAATTTGTCTACTAGAATTCCGAGCACGGTTCCGCCGACGATGCCTACAGCGATCGACAGCAAGAGTTTGCCCTCAAAGATGGAGGCCGCAACCGTGCCAAGCAAGATTCCCCAGGCGGCCCAGATGGTCACTGCCACTGCGTCGATCACCATAAAGCGCCTGTGTGGGTATTGCAACGCCCCTGCGGTCAGGTTCACGACCACGCGGCCCATCGGGATAAAGCGGGCGGCGATGATGAATGTCGATCCACGCGACTCGAGTTTGGTCTCCGCCCAGTCGAGGCTGCGTCGCCAGCGCTCACGCTTGAACAGCGCGATCTTGCGCACGTCGATCTTGGCACCGATCAGATAAGTAATTTGGTCACCGCACCAGGCACCGCCGGCTGCGGCAAGAAAGATGCCGATCAGTAGCGGGCTACCCTGGGACGCGGCCGTGACGGATGTCGCGATCACCACGGATTCGCTCGGCGCCACGGGGAAGACGCCGTCTATGAGTGACACCATAAAAACACCGGGATAGATCCAAAGCGACTCACTCCAGGTCAGCACCAAGACTTCGACTTTTGAGCCGAAGTGGACCATCCAGTCCCAGAGGTTGCTCACAGGCACAGTCTGTCAGCAACCACCGCAGACAGGGCGGTGGCGTGACGTTCAGCATCTTCTTTGGTGGACGCCTCCACCATCACGCGAACCAGTGGTTCGGTGCCCGACGAGCGCAATAGCACGCGTCCGTCATTTCCCAGTTCCTTTCGAGCCGCGGCAACCGCATCTTGAAGGGGAATATCAGTGTTCACCCGCGAACGGTCAGCTCCAGGAACGTTGATCAAGACCTGGGGAAGCACCTGAATCGTCGCGCACTGATCCCGCAGGGAACCACTCGCCTTGACCTGTGCACCCAAGAGCAACGCGGTCAGGACCCCGTCGCCGGTGGTCGAGTAGTCGGAGACAATGATGTGACCCGACTGCTCTCCGCCAAGGGTGAATCCGCCTTCACGCATCGCTTCAAGCACGTAGCGGTCGCCCACAGCGCTCTCCACGATGTCTATGCCTGCGGCGCGCATCGCCCGGTGAAGGCCTAGATTGCTCATTACGGTCGCCACTAGCGTGTGGTGATACAGCATGCCCTTGCTGTCCATAGCAAGCGCAAGCAACCCCATAATGGCGTCGCCATTGACGACCTCGCCATCGTGATCAATGGCGAGGCAACGGTCAGCGTCGCCGTCAAAAGCAACGCCCATGTCCGCGGCGTGTTCACGCACGCCAGCCTGCAGAGGTTCCAGGTGGGTCGATCCAACGCCGTCGTTGATGTTGTAGCCGTCGGGGGCGGCATTGATGAGGTGCACGGTGGCTCCGGCGGCGATCAAAGCGGCTGCTCCTACCCCACTCGCGGCGCCGTGGGCCGCATCAACGACCATAGTTACGCCCGTGAGCGGGTGCGCTTCACCAGCAAAGGTCGCAACGGCGCCCACAAGGTGGTTAACGTAGCGTCCGCTGAGGTCTGAGGCATCCGTGATCGTGCCGACTGCTGCCCCTAGCGGGCGTTCCCATTCCTCGCCGAGTTTGGCCTCGATGGTCTCTTCGACAGCATCGTCGAGCTTGTGCCCGCCGCGCGCAAAGAACTTAATGCCGTTGTCCGGCATGGGGTTATGCGAAGCGGAAATGACCACGCCGATGTCCGCCTCAAGTGCGGCGGTAAGGTGCGCGATCCCCGGGGTCGGTAGGACGCCAACGTCGAGAACATCGATCCCCGCCGAGGCTAGGCCGGCGCTCACTGCCGCGCCTAAAAACTGTCCCGAAACACGCGTGTCCCGGCCGACTACTGCGCGGGGACGGTGTCCGGAAAACTCGCCGCGCTCCGCCAAAACATGGGCGGCAGCGACGGCGAGGTCGACAGCGAGTTCTGCAGTGATATCGCGGTTAGCGAGTCCTCGAACTCCGTCTGTTCCAAATAAGCGCGGCATGCGCTCGATGCTAGCGCTTCGAGTACTGGGGTGCGCGACGTGCCTTCTTGAGACCAGCCTTCTTGCGCTCCACGACGCGTGCGTCGCGGGTCAGGAAGCCAGCCTTCTTCAGGGCCGCGCGGTTGGTCTCTTCGTCGATTTCGTTGAGAGAGCGGGCGATTCCGAGGCGAAGTGCGCCGGCCTGTCCCGAGGGACCACCGCCGCCGATGCGCGCATGCACGTCAAACTTACCCTCGATGTCGAGCAGAGCGAAGGGTGAGTTCGCGATCTGCTGGTGCACCTTGTTGGGGAAATAGTTCGCGAGGTCACGACCGTTGATCGTCCAGTTTCCAGTTCCGGGGACCAGTCGCACCCGGGCGATTGCCTGCTTACGACGCCCTACTGCGGCGCCGGGCGCCACATTGGACGTGCCCTTGCCGCGCTCAGGTGCAGACTCCGAGGTGTACTCGGTAGGCGCTTCCGATTCCGTGTCGGTTTCGGTTTCGGTCTCGGTTTCGGTCTCGGTTTCGGTCTCGGTTTCGATCTCGGTCGTCTTCACATCTGCCACTAGTCAGTCCTTCTTCTCCGCGCTTACTGCGCGACCTGGGAAATCTCGAATGCCTGCGGCTGCTGCGCGGCGTGGGGGTGGTCGGAACCCGCGTAGACCTTGAGCTTGGTCAACTGCATCGCGCCGAGCTTGGTCTTGGGCAGCATGCCCTTGACCGCGTTCTCGATCACGCGCTGCGGGTTCTTCTCAAGCAGCTCGCCGATCGGGATAGCGCTGAGGCCGCCCGGGAAACCCGAGTGGCGGTACACCATCTTGTCGGTGAGCTTGGCACCCGAGAGGGACACCTTTGAGGCATTGATAACGATGACGAAGTCACCGGAGTCAACGTGGGGAGCAAAAGTCGCCTTGTGCTTGCCGCGGAGCAGCGAAGCGGCCTGTGAGGCCAGACGACCGAGGACCACGTCAGTAGCGTCGATGACGAACCAGTTCTTGGTGACGTCACCCGGCTTGGGAGAATACGTGCGCACTTGAAAGCCTTCTCTAATCTGATCTGATGGGCGGTAACGAATTACCGCAAGTTTTCGGTCGGCGGGTCCTAGGGATAGGCGAGTGGGAGACACCATTCCACGTGGAACGCACAACGAGGGTCTAGCATACCGGCACAATTGCGCGTCGGTCAATCCAGGGAGCGTCTGCGCCTTGTAATCTCCGCGCGCAGAGCCATTTCTGCATGATCTGGATACTCGATCGATTCCAGAATCAGGCCATGCGGAGGCACCACCGTCACGGCCGGGGATCGATCGCTGTAGTCGTCGTGAGACGCCAACCAGGCCAGGTCTCTGCGACCGGAACCCACATCTTTGACCGCCCCCACGAGCGAGCGGACCATCGAGTGGCAGAATGCGTCGGCTTCCAGGGTGGCTACCACGAGGCCCGCATCCGGCCCCGAATCTGGACGCTCCCAAGTAAAGCGTTGCAACTCACGGATCGTGGTTGAGAACGCACGAGGTCGGCAGTACGGGGCAAAATCTCTCAGCCCGGTCACCAGGAGGCCGCCCGCATTTAGTGCATCCACGTCGAGCGGCATGCGGTTCCACAGCACGTGCGAGCGACGCAGCGGGTCGCGGGTCTCTAATCGGTCGCTGATCCGATACGTGTAGCGTCGGCCCATCGCTGAGAAGCGGGCGTCGAAGCCCGGCGGCGCCAACGCGACGCTCTTCACCACGATGTCTCGCGGCAACACACTCCACAGCCGGTAGCGCAGCGCCACGGCGGGGTCCTTAACCGTACGACTTACCGTGCCTTCCCATGCCGCGCGGGGCATGTCGACGTGCGCCACCTGGTTGAGCGCATGAACGCCCGCATCAGTGCGCCCAGCAACAGTTAAGCGCATCCTTCCAAAGCCACGGATGAGCCTCGCAAGGCCGGCTTCCATGACGCCCTGGACTGTGCGAAACTCTGGCTGCATAGCCCAACCCTGGAAATCGCCGCCGTCGTAAGAAAAGTCAAGGCGGACCCTCACAACGTCACTGGAATCCAGATCAGTCATGTGGGCCCGCCTTGTATCTACTTGTGACAGGAACTACTTCTTGTCGCCCTCAGCGGCCGTGTCGGCGCCCTCGGCGGGCGCTTCGGCGTGTGCTGCCTCCGGCGCGACGTCGTCCTTCTTCGCTGCCTTCTTAGGGGCCGCCTTCTTGGTGGCCTTTTCGGCTTCCTTGGAGACAGCCTTCTTGGCAGGTGTACCGAACTCAACGAGCTCGATCACTGCCAGGGGAGCGTTGTCGCCCTTGCGGTAACCGATCTTGGTGATGCGGGTATATCCGCCATCGCGGTCCGCGAAGCCGGGACCGATCTCGGTGAAAAGGGTGTGCACGACGCCCTTATCCGGGATGATCCCCATGACCTTGCGGCGCGACGCGAGGTCGCCACGCTTGGCGAATGTCACCAGACGCTCGGCGTGCGGCTGCACGCGCTTTGCCTTGGTGAGCGTGGTCGTAATGCGACCGTGCTCAAAAAGGCTCTGCGACAGGTTAGCCAGGATCTGACGCTGGTGGGCGGGGCTGCCGCCGAGGCGGGCGCCCTTAGTGGGGGTAGGCATGTTGGGTGTTCTCCTTGATTATTCTTCGCTACCGGAGAAGTACACACCAGCCGCGGAGGTGCCGTCGTACTCGACGCCACCGTCCTTGAGGGAGAAGCTCAACTCGGCGAGCTTTTCCTTCACCTCGGTGATCGACTTCTGACCAAAGTTACGGATATCCATGAGGTCGGTCTCACTACGTGCAGTGAGCTCTCCCACGGTGTGAATGCCCTCGCGCTTGAGGCAGTTGTACGAGCGCTGAGTAAGGTTCAGCTCCTCGATGGGCTGGTTGTAGTCCTCCTCGAGCGACTCGTCGGTATCCGACGGGCCAATCTCGATTCCCTCTGCTGCCTCGTTGAGGCCGCGTGCGAGCGAGAAGAGTTCCACCAGCGTCGAGCCGGCCGAGGCGAGCGCGTCACGTGCCGAGATGGAGGACTTGGTCTCCACGTCGATGATGAGCTCGTCAAAGTCGGTGCGCTGAGCAACACGAGTTGCCTCGACGTTGTACGTCACCTTGAGAACAGGCGAGTAGATCGAGTCAACGGGGATCTGGCCGATCTCCGCGTCGTAGCTCTTGTTGAGCGCGGCGGGCACATAGCCACGTCCACGCTCGACGGTGAGCTCGACCTCGAACTTTGCCTTTGCGTTCAGCGTGGCGATGTGCAGGTCGGGGTTGTGAATCTCAACGCCAGCCGGAGGCGCAATGTCAGCGGCAGTCACGGCGCCAGCACCGGACTTACGCAGGTACATCACGACGGGCTCGTCGTTCTCCGAAGAGACGACCAGGTTCTTGAGGTTCAACAGAATTTCGGTGACATCTTCCTTCACACCTTCAATGGTGGTGAATTCGTGAAGGACGCCGTCAAAACGAACCGACGTTACTGCTGCGCCCGGGATGGACGACAACAGCGTGCGGCGGAGGGAGTTTCCGAGCGTATAGCCGAAGCCAGGCTCGAGCGGCTTGAGGGAGAACTGCGAACGGTTGTCCGAAATGACCTTTTCGGTCAGCGTAGGACGCTGTGCGATCAGCACGGTTCTTTCCTTTCCGAGCACCCGCTATTTGATGCTCGAGGGTCCTGCCGAGGATCTGTCTCGGTCAGGGTCAAAGTTCTGAAATTGGATGATGAGGACGGAGGACGATGCCCATAGAGACACCGGCGTACCGTCCCGACGTTGCGCGAAGAGCGAGTCGCCCGTCGCGCTGCTATTAGTTGCGGCGACGCTTGGGGGGACGGCAACCGTTGTGCGCCTGCGGAGTAACGTCCTTGATAGACGTGACCTCGAGGCCGGCAGCCGTAAGTGAACGAATCGCGGTGTCGCGACCCGAGCCTGGACCCTTAACAAACACATCAACCTTGCTCATACCGGCATCCTGTGCGCGGCGAGCGGCGGCCTCTGCGGCCATCTGAGCCGCGTAGGGAGTCGACTTGCGCGAACCCTTGAAGCCGACCTGACCCGAGGACGACCAAGACACGACGGCACCCGAGGGGTCCGTGATGGAGATGATCGTGTTGTTGAAGGTCGACTTGATGTGAGCCTGACCGTGGGCAACTGTCTTCTTGATCTTCTTGCGCGGCTTGCGCGTGGGAGCGGCCATGGCTTACTTCTTCTTTCCGGCGACGGTCTTTTTGCGGCCCTTGCGGGTACGCGCATTGGTCTTGGTGCGCTGACCGCGCACGGGCATTCCGCGACGGTGGCGGAGTCCCTGGTAGTTACCGATTTCAACCTTGCGGCGAATGTCGGCAGCCGTCTCACGGCGAAGGTCACCCTCCACCATGAAGTTGGCTTCGATGTAGTCGCGCAGCGCAACTAGCTCGGCGTCGCCAGCATCCTTCACTCGCAGATCTCCGCTAATGCCTGTGGCGGCGAGGATCTGCAAGGACCGGGTGCGGCCAATGCCATAGATATAAGTAAGGGCGATCTCCATGCGCTTATCGCGCGGAAGGTCGACACCAACGATACGTGCCATTCTTCTACTCCATTAGTAGTCGGAGGTCTAACGCTTGGGTCGTCCCGCGCACTAGGGTGCGGGCCTCGGCCTCCGAGCCGAGGGTTCCGTCCGAAGACGGTGACCAAACGCGGTCTTCTTTTTTGTCTAGCCCTGACGCTGCTTGTGGCGCAGGTTTTCGCAAATGACCATTACACGGCCATTGCGACGGATTACCTTGCACTTTTCGCAGATGGGCTTGACGCTGGGCTTAACCTTCATGGTTCTTTCCTTCGCCGTCGGGGCGTAGACGTAAAAACGCCAGCAACGACGATTACTTGTAGCGGTAGACGATGCGGCCGCGGGACAGGTCGTACGGGCTTAACTCCACCACCACGCGGTCCTCTGGAAGGATCCGGATGTAGTGCTGTCGCATCTTCCCTGAGATGTGGGCGAGGACGAGGTGGCCGTTGGACAATTCCACTCGGAATGACGCGTTCGGCAATGCCTCGACCACGGAACCTTCGACCTCAATGACGCCGTCTTTCTTGGCCATAAACTCCGCTAACGTTGGTTGACAGTGCATTCGGGCGCGCAAAAACGCCCGAGGAACTACTATACGGCATGCGGGAGGTGTACTCAACCGATTGCGGCCACACCCTGCGGTAGGCCTGCAGTTTCCACTCTAGCGGAAGCTATTGCGCAGGCGTTGCACAGCCAGATCCGCGATTCGCGGGTTGCGATTGTCTCCTAGGTTGCGAATCACCGATGAGGGCGTCTTGGGGTTGGAGATCAGCGCTTCGAGTACTGGCAGGTGGTGATCATGGCCCAGGGAGATGAGCGCACCAGGCGGGCAATCAGGGCGTGCAGCCACTACCGCGCGGACTAAGGGATCGCGGTGTGCGGCTAATTGCAAAAGTGCGGGGCCAGTGACCTGTAAGTCGCGCGCACGCAAAACATCTTCGGGCGCCTCTGAGGCACCGCGCATGGGTGTGTATCCCAAGGTCATGCAATCCCCGCCTTCCTTGGCTGTCAGCCCAGAATACGTCTTCCGTCCCCCCTTTGTGTATTGCTGTGAAGAATCCGACATAACGCGCGGCGCTGCATTGGCTTTTCAAATCTGAGCCTTGTCGCCGCGCGAAGTGCCCGGGCGGCGGTGGCGCATAGGTGGCAGCCGCCCGCCGTGGGGGGGGTGGCCCCGGTGGCGGAGGGATGCTCGGCTTCGCGGGTTTGCGGCGACTGCCACTGTCACCGATGAGCGATGGTCGTGCGCGAACGACGCAAAAATTCCGAGCGGGCAATCGGATCGGGCCGCAATCGTCTCGCGGATAGCAACGCTTTTCGACACCGATAGCTCCTGCAGACGGCTCCGTGTCAGTGCCACGCTTACCGCCTCATGCCAATGCGCACTCGTCTCCCGCGTGCGTGCTTGAGTTCCCTCAACGCCTACCCCCAAACTTACCAAAGGTGCTAGACCACGAGCCCCGTTCGTCAGTCCCATCCACCCCCTAGTGAGTAGGGAGGACGCTACGACCCTCAGGTAAGGAGGCGGTGGATACGCGGCGGCCTACCGCACCGAGGTACGCCATCACCGCGCGCGACGCCGAAGGATTGACCGCGACCGCTTCACGAATGGCTACCACGTGATCGTGCGCCAACGTCACTAGGAGCCCCCAGTGATGCAAACGCGGGACCCCGGAGCCTGGGCCCCGTCGCAGTATCGAATATAGGCGAAATGGATTGCGCGCTCATAGCGCGGATGTAAACGTTCGAAGTCGCGAAGATCGTGAACTACGGGATGGGCGTTGGCTCCACGCCAAATTCGGAAAGTCCAGCCGCTCCACCATCAGTAGCAGTGAGCACCCAGATACCGTCGCTGTGGATCGCAATCGAGTGCTCCCAATGGGCGGCACGTGTACCGTCCGCAGAGATGACAGTCCAGTCGTCGGCCAGCACCTTGGAGTCACCAGTGCCGATCACAAACATCGGCTCGATAGCGACACACATTCCGGGCCGTATCTTTGCGCCTCGCGACCGGGTGCGATAGTTCAAGACTTCCGGAGCCTGATGCATGGCGGTGCCGATGCCATGCCCTACGTATCCCTCGAGAGGGAAGAGTCCTGCCGCAATTGCAACGTCCTCAATGGCTGCGGACACCTCACCCATGCGCGAGGCCTTGGCCAATATTGAAATGCCCGCGTAGAGCGAACGACGAGTAACCTCGACGAGTTCAACATCTCGAGCGGACTTGGGCTCGCCCACAATGAAGGTGATCGCACTGTCGCCGTGCCAGCCGTTGATGATCGCGCCACAATCAACCGACACGACATCGCCGTCCTCGATCACGCGCGTGCCGGGGATACCGTGGACGACCTCGTCATTCACGGACACGCACGCAGACGCGGGAAATCCGTAGTACCCCAAAAAATTCGACGTAGCTCCGGCATCGGCGATTGCCTTGGCTGCCGCGGCGTCGACGTCAAGGGTGGTCGCACCTGCTACGGCGGCCTGCTTGGCGGCTGCGAGGGCAGATTCAACAACGAGCCCAGCGCGCGCCATCACGTGCATCTGCACGAGAGACTTGTATTCGATGCGGTCGCTCACGCGACGAAGCTACTTACCGTCAACAGCAGCGACCAGGCGGGCCGTCACATCGTCCACGGCGCCAATCCCATCCACCTGGATCAGTAGTCCACGGCCACTGTAATACGCCGTCAAAGGTGCGGTAGAAGTCGCGTACACCTCAAGTCGCTTGCGGATCACGGGCTCCGTGTCATCCGCACGTCCGTCGATCTCCGCCCGCTTGATGAGCCTCTTCATCACCTCATCAAAATCGGCGATGATTTCGATGGCCGCGTCAAGTTTGACGTCCAGGTCAGAGAGCAACGTGTCGAGCTCGACAGCCTGGTCAGGGTTACGCGGGTAACCATCCAACAAAAAGCCTTGGGTCACGTCATCCTGAGCGAGTCGGTCACGCACCATGGCATTGGTCACCTGGTCCGGAACAAGTGCTCCGGCAGACATGTACTCCTGAGCCTTGCGACCCAGTTCAGTGTCGCCCTTCACATTCGCGCGAAAGATGTCGCCGGTAGAGATAGTCGGAATGTTCAGGCGTTCGGCAAGCCGTGCGGCCTGCGTTCCCTTACCTGCTCCAGGGGGGCCGAGGAGAACTGCTCTCATTACTTCAAGAACCCTTCGTAGTGACGCTGTTCCAATTGCGACTGGATGCGCTTGACGGTGTCGAGTCCAACTCCCACCAGGATCAGTACCGATGCCCCGCCGAACGGGATATTCGTACTGAGGCCCAGGGCCACAAACACCACAGTAGGCACCAACGCGACGATCGCTAGATAAAGCGAACCGGCGGCTGTGATCCGGGACAGGACGTAACTCAAGAAGTCCGCGGTGGGCTTGCCCGGGCGGATGCCGGGAACAAAGCCACCGTACTTCTTCATGTTGTCCGCGACTTCATCCGGGTTAAACGTAATTGCCGTGTAGAAGTAGGCGAAGAAAATAATCAGCACAATGTACAGAGCGATGTTCAACAACGAGCTCGGGTCAGCGACGTTGTCACGCAACCACAACACCCAGTCAGAAGGATCATCCCCTGAGAACTGCGCGATCACCGTCGGCAGCGTCAACAGCGAAGAGGCGAAAATCACTGGGATGATGCCTGCCATATTGATTTTGATCGGGATGTAGGTAGACGAACCGCCGAGCATCTTGCGACCAACCATGCGCTTGGCATACTGCACCGGAATACGTCGCTGCGACTGCTCGACAAACACCACTGCGGCAACCACGATCAGAATGACTATTCCAACGATTACCGTGTTGGTGAGGCCGTTTGACGAGTTCCAAATCGTGCTTGCGGCTCCCGGGAACGATGCGGCGATCGACGTGAAGATCAATAGTGACATGCCGTTTCCGATGCCGCGCTCCGTGATCCGCTCGCCCAGCCACATGATGAAGACCGTTCCTGCGGTCATGGTGAGCACCATGATGGCGATGACGTTCCAAGCGTCGTTCGGAATGATCGGCAGACCACAACCGGGGAAGAAAACATCGTTGCGTGCAAGCGTCACATAAGAGGCCGACTGCAACGCTGCAAAGCCGATCGTGATGTAACGCGTGTATTGCGTAAGCTTGGCCTGGCCCTCGGGGCCTTCCTTGTTGAGCGCCTCAAAACGGGGAATGAGCACCCGGAGAAGCTGCACAATGATCGACGCGGTGATGTACGGCATGATGCCGAGCGCGAAGATCGAAAGTTGAAGTAGCGCGCCACCCGAGAATAAATTCAGGATTGCGAAAGCGCTATTGGTCGACGTGGTCGCGATGCACTCTTGCACGTTGCCGTAGTCGATACCTGGGGTGGGGATCGCCACGCCAAGTCGGTAAACAGCGATAATTCCCAGCGTGAAGAAAATCTTCTTACGCAGGTCAGGAGTGCGGAACGCACTCATGAAGCCATTCAGCATGGATCCTCCACAAATTGCGGGCTAGGGAATACGAAGAAAATCGAAGCGGGCCCGCTCCCTTGAGGGAACGGGCCCGACCTCGACTCTAGCCCTCGTTGACCGAACCGCCAGCGGCTTCGATCTTGGTCTTCGCGGACTGCGAAACCTTGTCTGCGTCAACGATGCTCACCTTGATTGAGATATCGCCTTCGCCCAGCACCTTGACGGGCCGGTTCTTACGCACTGCGCCTGCCTCGACGAGGTCCGCCTTGGTGATCTTGCCACCCTTGGGGAACAACTCTTCGATCTGAGACACGTTCACGACCTGGTAGTAGATCTTGAACGGGCTCGTAAAGCCGCGCAGCTTCGGGATACGCATGTGGATGGGAGTCTGACCACCCTCAAAGCGCTCAGGAACCTGGTAACGCGCGCCCGTACCCTTGGTACCGCGACCCGCCGTCTTACCGCGCTTACCGCCTTCACCGCGACCAACGCGGATCTTGCGCTTGTGCGAACCATCTGCGGGACGCAGGTGGTGCATTTTTAGCGTGGAAACCTTCTCAGCAGCGTCCTCTGCCTTAGCATCGGCAACCTTCTTGGCAGCAGGCTTGTCAGCCGTCTTCGAAGCCGATGCCTTGGCAGGCGCCTTCTTCTTAGCGGCGGGCTTGTCCGCGGCAGCCTTCACAGGTGCCTTCTTGGCCGGTGCCTTCTTTGCTGCGGGCTTGTCCGCGGCAGCCTTAGAAGCAGCAGGCTTCTTGGCGGCCGTGGTCTTCGCTGCAGGCTTCTTCGTTGCTTCTGCCTTGTCGGCAGGCTTCTTTTCGTCAGCCATTAGTCAACCTCCTCCACGGTGACCAAGTGGTCTACCGCCTTGACCATGCCGCGAATTTCCGGCCGGTCTTCTTTTACAACAATGTCGCCGATGCGCTTGAGGCCCAGCGAGCGAAGCGTTTCACGGTGGTGCGGCTTGGTGCCGATACCGGACCTCATCTGAGTCACCTTGAGACGTGCCATTACTTCGACCCCGCTGCCTGCGCTCGCAGCATTGCTGCAGGCGCCACATCTTCGACGGCCTTGCCACGACGGGCGGCGACCGCCTCGGGACGCTCAAGACGCTTCAACGCGTCCACGGTTGCGTGGACGATGTTGATCGCGTTCGAGGAACCGAGCGACTTGGAGAGGACATCGTGAATGCCTGCGCACTCGAGGACGGCGCGCACGGGTCCACCCGCGATGACACCGGTACCTGGAGACGCGGGACGGAGGAACACCACACCAGCGGCGGCCTCACCCTGCACGATGTGAGGGATGGTGCCCTGAATGCGGGGCACGCGGAAGAACGCGCGCTTCGCCTCTTCTACACCCTTTGCGATCGCGGCAGGCACTTCCTTGGCCTTGCCGTAACCGACGCCGACGTTACCTTCGCCATCGCCAACGACCACGAGTGCGGTGAAGCTAAAGCGACGACCACCCTTCACGACCTTGGAGACGCGGTTAATGGTGACGACGCGCTCAATGAACTTGTTTTCCGGCTCGTTGCCGCGACGGTTATTGTCGCGGCGGCCGCTGTTTTGTTCAGCCATCAAATTTCCTTAAATGTTGTGGTCCCGGCTACAGAGCCAGGCCACCCTCTCGGGCGCCGTCTGCGACCGCGGCGACGCGGCCGTGGTACTTGTTACCGCCACGGTCGAACACCACGGTGTCGATGCCGGCGGCCTTAGCACGGTCAGCCACAAGCTGTCCCACCTTGGTCGCCTTAGCGGTCTTATCGCCTTCGAGTGATCGGACATCAACCTCGAGGGTCGAAGCCGTCACTAGCGTCTTGCCGACGGTGTCGTCGACAATCTGCGCGAACATGTGGCGCGAGGAGCGCGTCACCACAAGGCGGGGACGAGCTGTCGTACCAGAAATCTTTTTGCGAAGGCGGAAGTGGCGACGCTTGCGCTGTACCGACTTGCCCTTGCCCTTAATTGCAATTCCCATGGCTTACTTACCCGTCTTTCCAGCCTTGCGGCGAACCTGCTCGCCCGCGTAGCGGACACCCTTGCCCTTGTAAGGTTCAGGCTTGCGGAGCTTGCGAATGTTGGCGGCGACCTCGCCCACCTGCTGCTTGTCGATACCCGCCACCGAGAACTTGGTGGGGGCCTCGACGGCAAAGGTGATGCCTTCAGGGGCCGACACGACAATGGGGTGCGAGTAACCGAGGGCGAACTCAAGGTCCGTACCCTTCAGCACTACGCGGTAACCAGTGCCGACGATCTCAAGCTTCTTCTGGTACCCCTCGGTCACGCCGGTCACCATGTTGGCGATAAGCGTGCGAGTCAGTCCGTGAAGCGACTTGGAGACACGCTCGTCGTTGGGGCGGTTAACGGCGACGCCGTTTTCACCCTTCTCGACGGTTATAGGCTCCTTGACCTTCAGGTTCAAGCTGCCCTTAGGGCCCTTGACCGTCACGGCGGCGCCGTCGATGTTGATGTCCACTCCGGAGGGAACCGGAACGGCGATTTTGCCAATGCGAGACATTGCTGAATACCTTTCCGGTTACCAGACGAACGCGACGACTTCGCCGCCGACGCCCTTCTTTTCTGCCTGACGGTCTGTGAGCAGACCGGAGGACGTGGACAGGATTGCTACGCCAAGTCCGCCAAGCACCTTAGGAAGGTTGCTGGACTTTGCGTACACGCGCAGACCAGGCTTAGAGACACGGCGCACGCCCGCAAGCGAACGCTCACGGTTGGGGCCGTACTTGAGCGTCAGCGTGAGCGTCTTGCCCACTACTGCGTCAGCCGTCTCAGAGCCAATGATGTAGCCCTCATCTTCGAGCATCGTAGCGATATTCGCCTTGAGCTTGGAGTGGGGCATCGACACGGTCTGGTGGTAAGCCGAATTTGCGTTGCGCAGACGCGTAAGCATGTCTGCGATGGGGTCAGTCATTGTCATGAGTAATTCACTCTTCCTCGCTGTGGTTTCCGCGTCAGCGGACCTGCGGCGTAGTAGTTACCAGCTGCTCTTGGTGATTCCGGGAAGCTCACCTGCGTGAGCCATCTCGCGGAAACAGATGCGGCAGAGGCCGAACTTACGGTACACGGAGTGCGGACGTCCGCACTTCTGGCATCGGGTGTAGGCGCGTACGGCAAACTTCTGCTTGCCTGCCGCCTTGTTCTTCAGCGCAGTCTTAGCCATGTCTTACTTCTCCTTGAAGGGGAAGCCCAGCTGCTTCAGCAGCGAGCGGCCCTCGGCGTCGGTCGTCGCGGTCGTGACGATGGTGATGTCCATGCCCCGCACGCGGTCGATCTTGTCCTGGTCGATCTCGTGGAACATCGACTGCTCCGTGAGGCCGAACGTGTAGTTACCGCTGCCGTCGAACTGCTTAGGGCTAAGCCCACGGAAGTCGCGGATACGGGGAAGCGCGGTGGACAGCAAGCGGTCGAGGAACTCCCACATGCGGTCGCCACGCAGCGTGACGTGAGCACCAATTTCCTGGCCCTCGCGCAGCTTGAACTGGGCAATGGACTTGCGGGCCTTAGTGACCTGCGGCTTCTGACCAGTGATGGCCGTGAGGTCCGCGATAGCACCGGCGATGAGTTTCGAGTCCTTAGCGGCCTCACCCACACCCATGTTCACGACGACCTTTGTGAGGCCAGCAACCTGGTTGACGTTCGCGTGAGCGAATTCTTCCTGGAGGCTCGACACAATGTTCTCGCGGTACTTGACCTTGAGACGCGGCAGCGTAGTTTCGGTAGCCATTAGACGTCCTTACCCGAACGCTTGGCGACGCGCACACGCTGGGTGCGCTTGCGGCCATCACGCTCAACTTCTTCAGTACGGGTACCCACGCGGGTGCCCTTCTTGGTCTCGGGATCAACGAGCATGACGCTGGAGATGTGCAACGGCGCCTCAACGGAGACGATGCCACCTTCCTGGTTGTCACGCCGCGTGCCGGGCTTGATGTGCTTCGTCACACGCTGCACACCTTCCACGATCAGGCGGTCGGTCTCAGTGTTGACCTCGAGCACGCGGCCCTGCTGACCGCGGTCCCGGCCGGCGATGACGACGACGAGGTCGCCCTTCTTGATCTTCGCCATTAGATGACCTCCGGTGCCAGAGAAATAATCTTCATGAACTTCTTGTCGCGCAACTCACGGCCAACTGGGCCGAAGATGCGGGTCCCACGAGGATCGGTGCTGTCGGGTCCCTTAAGGATCACGGCAGCGTTCTCGTCGAACTTGATGTAGGAACCGTCGGGACGGCGGCGCTCCTTAGTGGTGCGCACGATGACGGCCTTAACCACATCGCCCTTCTTAACGTTTCCGCCGGGAATTGCGTCCTTGACGGTAGCAACGATGGTGTCACCGATGCCGGCGTAGCGGCGCTTGGAGCCACCGAGAACACGAATGCAAAGGATTTCCTTGGCACCGGTGTTGTCGGCGACGCGAAGTCGCGACTCCTGCTGAATCATGTCTGTCTCCTGTCGTCTGGTTCTCGCACGTCAGCACGAGCCTGGTCGAACGTAGTTACTTGGCCTTTTCGACGATTTCAACCAGACGCCACCGCTTGGAAGCGGACAGCGGTCGGGTTTCCATCACTACGACGAGGTCGCCGATGCCGGCCGAGTTGGCCTCGTCGTGCGCCTTGATCTTGCTGGTCTGACGAATAACCTTGCCGTAGAGAGGGTGCTTAACGCGGTCCTCTACCTCGACGGTAATCGTCTTGTTCATCTTGTCCGACGTGACGTAGCCACGGCGCGTCTTGCGATCGGCGCGGTGGTCTTCAGTCGCAGTCGTGTGCTTCTGAGTCGACATATCTACTTTCCTTACTCGGACTTGGCCGCGGGAGCGGTCCGAATGCCGAGCTCACGCTCGCGCAAAATCGTATAGATGCGGGCTATGTCACGCTTGCAGGCCTTAAGTCGGCCGTGGTTCTCAAGCTGACCGGTTGCCGACTGGAAGCGCAGGTTAAACAGCTCTTCCTTCGACTTCTTCAACTCTTCGAGCAAGCGCTCGTTTTCCATCGCGTCCAACTCGCTCGGAGCGAGGTTCTTGGTACCGATAGCCATTAGATGTCACCACCCTCACGGGTCACAAAGCGGGTCTTCATGGGCAGCTTGTGCTGTGCGCGACGAAATGCTTCGCGCGCAAGCGCTTCATCAACGCCGGCGAGCTCGAAGAGCACGCGACCCGGCTTGATGTTGGCGATCCACCACTCGGTAGAACCCTTGCCTGAACCCATTCGGACTTCAGCAGGCTTCTTGGTGAGCGGACGGTCGGGGTAGACGTTAATCCACACCTTTCCGCCACGCTTGATGTGACGAGTCACAGCGATACGAGCGGCCTCGATCTGACGGTTGGTCAGGTACGCGGGCTCAAGGGCCATGATGCCGTAATCACCAAATGAGACGGTGGTACCGCCGGAGGCAGCGCCCGAACGACCGGGGTGGTGCTGCTTACGGTGCTTTACGCGGCGAGGGATAAGCATTACTTGCCTTCCTTCCCAGCGTCAGCCTTGGGGGCTTCTGCTGCGGCGGGAGCGTCAGCCTTGGGGGCATCGGCGCCGGGGCGTGGGGCTCCACCTTCACGGCGCGGTCCACGGCCGGTCGGGCGGTCGCTACGACCGCGCTGGGGACGAGGGTTCTTGGCCTGCTCGGCAGCCCATTCCTTCTCGGTCATGTCGCCCTTGTAGATCCAGACCTTGACGCCGATAATTCCGAACGTGGTCTTGGACTTAAAGAAGCCATAGTCGATGTTCGCGCGCAACGTGTGCAGTGGCACACGACCTTCGCGGTAGAACTCGGAACGGGACATCTCAGCGCCACCAAGACGGCCAGAGCACTGGACACGAATGCCCTTGGCGCCAGCTCGCATTGAGGACTGCATGCCCTTGCGCATTGCACGGCGGAACGACACGCGTGATGCGAGCTGCTCGGCGATGCCCTGAGCAACGAGCTGAGCGTCCATCTCGGCGTTCTTCACCTCGAGGATGTTCAACTGCACCTGCTTGCCAGTGAGCTTTTCCAGGTTGGAGCGAAGCTTATCGGCCTCGGCGCCGCGGCGACCGATGACGATACCCGGACGAGCGGTGTGGAGGTCCACACGTACACGCTCACGGGTGCGCTCGATTTCGACCTTGGAAACACCTGCGCGCTCCAAGCCCTTGCTCATGAGCTCGCGGATTTTGACGTCCTCGCCCACATAGTCGCTGTAACGCTCGCCCTTTTTAGTCGAGTCTGCGAACCAGCGCGAACGGTGGTCGGTCGTGATACCCAGGCGGTAGCCGTGCGGGTTAACCTTCTGACCCATTACTTGGCCCCTTCCTTCACGGCGCCCTGACGGGTAGCCACTGTTACCTGGAGGTGACTCGTCCGCTTAAGGATGCGGTTGGCACGACCCTGAGCACGCGGCATGATGCGCTTCATGGTCGGTCCCTCATCCACGGTGATCGCCTTGATGTAGAGCTCGGTCTCGTCAAAACGCTCGCCAGCCTTGTCGGCTGCAAAGCGTGCGTTGGCGATAGCCGACGTAATCAGCTTGCGGACGTCTTCGGACACTGCCTGCGGCTGGAACTTCAGCGAGGCAACAGCCTCGACAGCGTTCTTTCCACGAACCAGGTTCACGACGCGGCGAGCCTTCTGAGCGGTGACGCGAACGAATCGCGTTTGCGCATTGGCTTCCATCTCTAAACTCCTCTTACCTTCGCTCGGGCGCCTTAGCGGCGGCCCTTGCGGTCGTCCTTGATGTGGCCCCTAAACGTGCGGGTAGGCGCAAACTCACCGAGTTTGTGTCCCACCATCGACTCGGTCACAAACACCGGAATGTGCTTACGACCGTCGTGCACTGCAAAGGTGTGTCCCAGGAAATCGGGCGTGATCACGCTACGGCGCGACCAGGTCTTGATGACATTCTTCGTTCCGGCCTCGTTCTGGGCGTCCACCTTTTTCTGCAGGTGATCGTCAACGAAGGGGCCCTTCTTTAGACTGCGTGGCATAAGTCAGGCTCCTTAACGCTTGTTCTTGCCAGTACGACGGCGGCGGACGATGAGCTTGTCGCTCTCCTTGGTCTTCTTGCGGGTACGGCCTTCGGGCTTACCCCAGGGGCTGACGGGGTGACGTCCACCGGACGTCTTACCCTCACCACCACCGTGCGGGTGGTCGACCGGGTTCATGACGACACCACGGACGGTCGGGCGCTTGCCCTTCCAACGCATACGGCCGGCCTTACCCCAGTTGATGTTCGACTGCTCGGCGTTACCCACCAAACCGATTGAAGCGCGGCAGCGTGCATCCACGTTGCGGATTTCGCCGGAAGGCATACGCAGCTGCGCGTAGGGGCCATCCTTAGCAACGAGTTGCACCGAGGCGCCCGCGGAACGGGCAATCTTGGCGCCGCCACCGGGCTTGAGCTCAATCGCGTGAACCACAGTACCGACGGGGATGTTGCGCAACGGCAGGTTGTTGCCCGGCTTGATGTCGGCGCCAGCGCCAGCCTCAATAGGGTCACCCTGACGAAGCTTGTCGGGAGCAATGATGTAGCGCTTCTCGCCGTCTGCGTAGTGCAGCAATGCAATGCGCGCAGTGCGGTTGGGGTCGTACTCAATGTGAGCGACCTTGGCGGGCACGCCGTCCTTGTCGTGACGACGGAAGTCGATCACGCGGTAGGCACGCTTGTGGCCACCACCCTGGTGACGGGTGGTGATGCGACCAGTGTTGTTACGGCCACCCTTCTTGTGAAGAGGGCGGACCAGCGACTTCTCGGGCTCGGAGCGAGTCACCTCAACGAAGTCGGCAACAGACGAGCCGCGGCGGCCCGGCGTTGTCGGCTTGTACTTACGAATAGCCATGAGTGATTCCTGTCCTTACCTAGCCGACCTGGCCGGAGAAGATGTCGAGTGCTTCGCCGCCACCAATGGTGACGATTGCGCGCTTGACATCTTTACGCTTGCCAAGGCCGAAGCGCGTGCGGCGCGTCTTGCCCTTGCGGTTAATAGTGTTGACTGACGACACCTTGACACCGAAGATCTGCTCTACGGCAATCTTGATCTCGGTCTTGTTGGCGCGGGGGTCCACCTCAAAGGTGTACTTACCCTGATCCATGAGCGAGTAGCTCTTCTCCGACACGATAGGTCGGATCAGAATGTCGCGGGGGTTCTTATTCAGAGTGCTCATTTGGTCTCCTCCGCCTGGGTAGCGGCTGCCTCGGACTCGGTGGCGACGGCCTTAGCCGAAGCCCCCTTGACGGGGCCTGCGAGGAACGCGTCGAGCGCGGATGCCGTGAAGACGATGTCATCGTTGATGAGTACGTCGTACGTGTTGAGCTGGCCCACCGAGAGGACATGGACGTCAGCCGCGTTGCGCAGTGACATCCATGAGTTCTCGTCGTTCCGCTCGAGCACGATGAGTGCGCGGCGTCCGGCCGTCACCGCGTTAATTGCGGCAATAGCGTTCTTGGTCGAGGGGGCGTCGCCGGGGACGATGCTGTCAAGGACATGCACACGGCCCGCGCGGGCCCGGTCGGACAAAGCACCGCGCAGTGCGGCGATCTTCATCTTCTTGGGGGTGCGCTGCGAGTAGTCACGCGGCTGCGGTCCGTGAACGATTCCACCGCCGGCAAACTGAGGTGCGCGGATCGAGCCCTGGCGAGCACGACCGGTTCCCTTCTGCTTGTGGGGCTTGCGGCCACCACCCGACACCTGGGCGCGGGTCTTGGTAGCGTGCGTGCCCTGGCGAGCTGCGGCGCGCTGGGCGACGACAACCTGGTGGATCAGGGGGATGTTGGTGATGACGTCGAAGATCTCGGCAGGAAGTTCGGCGGTGCCGGCCTTCTTGCCCTTCGAGTCGACGACATCGACGGTTTGAGTATTAGCCATGTCAGTTACGCGCCCTTCACTGCGGAGCGGATGAGTACGACGCCGCCCTTGTTGCCGGGAACGGCACCTTTGAGCAGCAACAGACCGCGCTCGAGATCGACTGCCTGGACCTGCAGATTCTGCACGGTCTTGCGGTCGTTACCCATGCGTCCGGCCATCTTCATGCCCTGGAACACGCGCGATGGCGTCGATGCGCCACCGATCGAGCCGGGCTTGCGGTGGTTCTTGTGAGCACCGTGCGACGCGCCAACGCCGTGGAAACCGTGACGCTTCATGACACCGGCGGTGCCCTTGCCCTTAGAGGTTCCGGTGACGTCGACCAGTTGGCCGACAGTGAACACGTCAGCCGCAATTTCCTGGCCGAGCGAGTAGTCGGCGGCGTTCGCAGTGCGAACTTCGGCGACGTGACGGCGAGGCGTGACGCCTGCCTTGTCGAAGTGGCCCTTCAGCGGCGCGGTAACGCGGCGAGGGTCAACGGCACCGAAGGCGAGCTGTACGGCGGTGTAGCCGTCAGCCTCTGCGTTCCGTACCTGGGTCACAACGTTGGTGTCTACCTGGACGACCGTAACGGGAACAACGCGTCCCTCGGCGTCCCACACCTGCGTCATGCCCAGCTTCGTACCGAGCAGCGCAGAAATATTGCGCTGGGCATTGGAAGTCGTAGTCATGTTGAGTGAAGTCCTTAAAAGCTCGTTAGAGCTTGATCTCGATGTTGACGTCGGCCGGGAGGTCGAGACGCATGAGCGAGTCAACAGCCTTAGGCGTCGGGTCCACGATGTCGATGAGGCGCTTGTGAGTGCGCATCTCGAAGTGCTCGCGGCTGTCCTTGTACTTGTGGGGCGAACGAATTACACAGAACACGTTCTTTTCGGTGGGCAGCGGGACGGGTCCCACCACTGAAGCACCGGCGCGCGTGACCGTCTCGACGATCTTGCGAGCTGAGGAGTCAATGACCTCGTGGTCGTAGCTCTTCAGCCGAATGCGGATCTTTTGTCCCGCCATGGCGTGGTTCTGCCTTTTCTCTCGTAAAACTGTGGTCATCACCCCCGACCCCCGCGCTCGGGCGTGTCGCCTATCGGCTACACACCGGCGCCTTATCGATTTCTCGACGAGTCGTTGGTGAGTGTGGTGGCTACCCGCAATGGGCAACCTGAATATTGTGCCAGATTTTCCCGACATATGCCAATCTAGGATGGCGCGCTACGGCGACGACGGTACCTGGGGGAGTGCCGCCGCCGCAACTTTTTTAGAGCTCCACGAAACTAGCCGCGCAATGCGCGATAGCCTTCAAGTGCTCCCGCGATCAAGGCTACGCTCAATAACGGCGCGAGGTACGTGCGAGCCCCCAACTGGAGGACCGCGTGCAAATCATAATGGCTAGTATCGAGCAACGGAATCGGGTTGTTGGGTTGCAGTAGGACAAGTGCGCAAACCACAAGTATCAATCCAGCAGCTGCCATGCCGGCCAGGGGATGCCTTCGAGCGACCCAGGATAACAGCAGACCTAGGCCGACGAGTGCGACAGCGATCCCAGCATTCCCCATTGGCATAGTCCCTGAACCCAATTGGTACGTAGCGAAGTAGAGCGTCGCGGCGACAAAATAGACGACTCCGCCGCCTACAACCCCCAAGGCGCCGGCCGCAACTTTGTGGCTACGGTTTGTCTCCAATGCGATTTCTGTTTCCATGAGAACTCAATTCCTCGTTCAGAATGGTCGACATCTACGGTCGGCAGCTAAGCGCCGTTGGACCCGAAGACGAAAATATGTCCCCCCAGACTGCCGCCGCGACGCCAGTTTTCCAATCAGCTGTCGAAGTGTTGACGCAGCGCCTCGAAGCCCACGCCGTTACTGAGTAGCCAGGTTTCGCTGTGAATCTCGTCTCAGCGACGCTTCCCCAGCCTGAGAGCCATCCAGAATCCCACGAAAGATAGTCGAAGTAATCTTTGCTCGCACATCCACTCGACCGAGAAATAGTGACTTTGGCAGTCGCCCAGTAGCTGCCGCTGGAGTACTTGCGATACGGGTCGTAGACTGTAGTTGACATAGTGCAAGCGGAAGAAACAGCGTATTGAATCTCGCGCGAGTCCGCACTGACAATCGTTGCTGATTGCCCCACCTTCAGAGATGGCCTTGCGACTGAACTGTCGTCGATCGCCACTTCCTCGACCTCGAACATCGTCTCGACCTGGGCGGAACCCTCAGCGGGACCAGGTACAAGACTTCCATCGGGTCCCGGGATAGCACCACCCCCAAGCGGGATAGATGCGGATCCATCAGAAAGTGAGGCGTCCTCACTCGCGCTTGAGGCGGGGCCCACCATGAGGGTCAGTATCACTAGACCTACTGCGGAGACCCCCCCCACCTGACCTTGCGCCGCGTATTTTGGCTATTGTTCATCACAACTCCTTTGTTGTATTCGCTGAAATACTCGAACTATAAAAGTATCACGCCACAATAATCGGGGGCTCGCGAACGCACATAGGGCCCCCGCCAATCGGCGGAGGCCCTATGTATTGCGGTGCAGTCTATTACTTGATGATCTTGGTCACCGTGCCGGAGCCGACGGTACGGCCACCTTCACGGATTGCAAAGCCCTGTCCCTCTTCGATGGCGATGGGCTGAATCAGCTCAACAGTCATCTCAGTGGTGTCGCCAGGCATAACCATCTCGGTGCCCTCGGGCAGCGTGATGACGCCGGTGACGTCAGTCGTACGGATGTAGAACTGAGGGCGGTAGTTCGTGTAGAACGGGTTGTGACGGCCGCCCTCGCTCTTGTCGAGGATGTACGCCTTGCCCTGGAAGTTGGTGTGCGGGGTCGTGCTGCCAGGAGCAACCACAACCTGTCCGCGCTCAACGTCTTCGCGCTTGGTACCGCGAAGCAGGAGGCCACAGTTCTCGCCGGCCCATGCTTCGTCCATCTGCGCCCCAACGCCAACCAGTCCGGTGTTGGCATCTCGAATCAACCTGCAGAACGTCGCTCGGCCACTCCTCGCCTGGATGTCCGCAGTCTAGGGGCGCGCCCGCTATTCGCGAAGCGCCTGCTGCGGCTGGACGCGCCGCGCCGCGATCATCGCAGCCAATCCCCCGATGACTCCCATGACAGATCCCATTACCACCGCCGCTGGCGCCAGGCGGAAGTCGAACACCGGTGCCCACCCCTGACTAGCGGTCAAAGCAAGTATCGCGAGCATGCCGATCACCAAGCCGAAGACTCCTCCTAACATCCCAAGTACCGTCGCCTCCGCCGCGATGAGTGCCGCAATGTGACGCATTCGCGCTCCCATGGCACGGCGGATGCCGATCTCACGACGGCGTTGATTTACTGCGAGGATCTTCACGGCGGCGATGGAGACGGTCGCCGCCCCTGACACGACCACCGACAACGCGATCAAGGTGACTTGGGCGCTCTCTTCGATGGAGCCGCGCAAAGTGTCTATGGTCGGAGGCGCGTGCACGGCCGATGTCTCGGGTTGGGCTGGGTAGAGCGCGATGGGTAGATATACGGCGACCTGCTCAGCGGCGCCCTGTGCCGTGCGAGCGACCACGGTCACTGTCTGCGCCGGCGCCACAAGGTCGCCACGTGGGATGATCGCCGAGCCCATGATGTCGGGGACCCGAGGAGACGATGTTATGATGCCGGCCACGGTACTCGATTGGCCGTCAATCCACACAACAGGGCGACGGTCGAGGGAGCCAATTTCCAAACTTGCGGCCAGATCCTTGCCCAATAGGGTCTCGCCCTGGAGGAGTTCCGGCTCGTGACCAGTCGCCCAGCTGATGTCGAGCCTGGTGGCGCCCACGACATCACCCGTTATGGCCATAAGGCGCGCCGTGTACGTGGGTCGCGCTACGCCGGCTCTGAATTCGTGCCCGCCAGCGTCGGTCAAAATGCCAAGATTGCTAATTCCCGCCACCTGATTCGCGCGCGCGATCATCTCTTCGTCCTCAATACCGCCGAAGGGTTGGCCCGGTTGTTGTGCCTCAATCGCTACCTCCCGGTTCACCAGCGCGTCAAAGGCGGACGATACCTGCGCACCGGCCGATTGCGCGATGCCTACTGTCGCTATCACCAAAGCTACGGCAACCGCCACGACGGCGGCAACCGCTGCAGATCGGCCACGGGCCGCGGTCGCGCCTCGTATCACGTCCTGTGTCAAATCTCGTGCGCGGAGCACAGATGCGCGGCCCGGCGGCGCCGGCGCGGGTTGCACGGCTCGCGTTGCAGGTCGTCCAGTATCCGCGATAACCCTACCGTCGCGAAGCGAGATCTGACGCTCTGCCCGTTTCGCCACGTCTGCGTCGTGCGTCACGACCACGAGCGTCACTCCCCGTCGCCAGGCGGACTCCAGCGCCTCGACTACGCGAGCGCCACTGCCGGAATCGAGATTGCCTGTTGGTTCATCGGCGAGGAGCACTGGCGTCTCTGACGCGATCGCCCTCGCGATCGCAACGCGCTGGCGCTCGCCGCCTGACATGGTCTTTGGCATTTGGTCGGCCTGACGTTCAAGCCCCACGTTCTTCAGCGCATCCGCGGCGCGGGATCGCCGTTCATCCGCCGCGATCCCCCGATACATGAGAGCCATCTCGACGCTATCGAGCGCAGGTCGACTATCGAGAAGATGGAATTGCTGAAACACGAAGCCAAACACATCGGAGCGAAGCTGCGCGGCTTTGCTGTCGCTACTCGCGTCAGTTGGCGCGCCGTCGACCTCATAGTAGCCCTCGTCGGGGCGGTCGAGCACCCCGAGAATATTGAGTAGTGTTGACTTACCGCACCCGGACGGCCCCTGTATCGCAACGTACTCGCCCTGCTCGATCTCGAGATCGAGGCTTTCGAGGACGGTGACCTTGACGTCATCGCCAAATGCGCGGCTGACCCTCGCCAACCTCAACACAGGCGATCAACTAATTTCAACTTCATCGCCTGCCGTGAGCTCTCCGTCGACGATCTCAATGGCGCTAACTCCGTTGAGCGTTCCTAGCTCGCGAACACTAACTGGCACGCTAGTGCGATCGGGGCCAACCAGGTACACGTATGCCGCGTTGTCGCGGTTGACAACGGAGCGAGTCGGTACCAGAAGTGACTCTCCGGGCACCCGCTGAGTCTCGATGACGGCGACGAGTTGATCGTCAAGCGCGGGAGTTTCGGAGTTTGAGTCGAGAACAATTCGCGCGGTGTTCTGAGTGCCTTGTTCTTCATCAGTATCAGTCGTGACGCTTGCCACACTTCCCGGATAGATTCTCCCACTGCTGTCAGTCATCCGTACCGCATCGCCCTCGTTGATCGCCACAGCAGTTGCAGCGTCTAGGTCTGCGACCACCACCACGCCATCAGCGCGAAATTTCAGCGCCGCCCCCTCGGAAAGATCTGCACCACGAGCTGGCACTTCCTCAAGGATAAGGTCGCCATCTTCCAACAACAACGCTTCGCTAGGGTTAAAGTACACGTTCCCGTTCGCGCTCGTTCTAACGGTCTCGTCGGCATTCTCGCCGGAGTTCTCGGTTCCGGCGCCAGCGCCTTCCGAAGTGGCCTCGGCACGTGGGGGGTAATATCCCAAGTCTTTATAGAGGTTCGTGAGGGCACTTGACGTACGTGGGCCGTATTTACCGTCCACCGGCAACTTCGATCCGAACTCCAACAAGTTCTCTTGCAGTTGTCGCACATCGTCCCCTTCATCCCCCTCGGAAAGTTCGCGGAAGAAGGGATAGTTGCCGGTGTAGGCGATCACCGGCCGACCGGATACTTCGAGAACCGCGGTACCCGGCGTGACCACAGTGCCGGGCTCGGGCGATACGGTCACGACCCCTACCAAGGATGGCGGCAACGTCGATACGACACTGAGGGTCGGCATCGCTGTGCCGGTGACTGCCACCATCTCGCTCAATGGTCCATACTCAACGACCGCGGTGATCGGCCCTTGAGTAGGCGCGGCGATGGAGGCCGCTCGTTGGTTGGGGGAGACGACCATCTCGGCCGCCGCCCAGCCAACCGCCACTAGACCTGCCGCAAGAATAGTGACCCCTACGACCTTTAGCCCCATTCTGGAGCGAGTCCCGCTACGTGTTGCGTCACTCACAGATTCTCTTCCACGTGGGACCCGATGATGGCGTCTACCTGGGTCCTCCATTCTTGAAGAGTCTGGCTTCCACCTAAGAGAGAGTCGCGATTCACGTCGATGAGTTTCAGTTGCGCCTGCCACTCGGCACTATAGAAAGCATCTGTAAAGCCGGACGATTCGCGGCACTGCGCATCACTCACCGCAACAGAGATCTCTGCCGCAGGCGGGAGACCATCATCATCGGGCTGCCATGAATTGACCATTGACTGAGTGGGCATCTCTATCGGAGAGCTGGGCAGTACACCCGCACCTGCGTTCTCCATGCACTCACGCCATAACTTTGCCGTCTCAATCACATCTGGTTCCTGTTGGGCATCCGCGCTAGCGTTGGAAGCCAATCCCATCGCATAGTTACCAGCACCGACCCAATCCTCCCCAAAAATTTCGTAGCCCTCTTCAACACAGCGAAGAAACGCCTCATCAAATCCCGGAGTATCATCACGCATTTGAGCAATCACCGAATCACGAGCTTCAAGCTGCGAAAGGTCACTCTGCTGAGGCGCTTTACGGTATCCCCACGTACTTGCCGACTCGGGTGTAAAGAGCAATCTACCCAAGTGATTCACGTTCTCTCTCGCCACAAACTCTTCAATATCGAGCCAGGGTTCCGGAACATTGAAGCCCATCCGAGAAAGACACGGCCCGATCAGGAGGCTCGAAGCATATTCGAACCGCAACGTGTCATTCAACCGCAAGGAATTTGCATCAAGCGGCATTTCCCAACGACTCTGATCGCCCAACTCAATCGGCTCAGGCGCTGGGTCTGCAGATAGGCCGCATCCTCCCAACACTGAGACGAGCGTTGCCAGCGTTATCCATCGTCGAATGCGCAACACCCCTGGACCCTTACCTAGCAATACGGGGTAAAGCATGCGGACGAGAGCTTGTCATTGTGCCCCCCGGGCGCGGTGACACCATTGTCGCCGAGGTAGGAGTCGCCGCGATTGATCGGTACATAGAAATTCGACCCGGTAAAACTCGACCCGTCATACCAACGCGTGCCATAGGTATTTCCGTTATTCCACAATGAAGTGGCAGTGTTATCCGAGTGATAGATCGTGTAGTCATTGTAGTAGTGAGAGTAAAAAGTACCTATGTACCACTGAAATTGCACTCGATCCGACATAAGGCCGTCAGTCTTGTAAGCTGCATCTTTCCAGTAGCATGCGTACCCCGAGGAACAACTCGGGGCCGCCTTCGCGACGCTTGGCACCAAAAGAAATCCAAGCGCCAGTGCCACCACGGCGCCTATCTTCAGGAATGCAGTACGAAACTTCATTGGCTTGCCCCTAGTTGATGTGTAGGTATCGTTCAAAGATTAGCACAGATGTTTGGACAACTCCCGAGCTCATCTTGTGATCACCAATCGAAGTCAGGCGTTCTTTGAGCCAGCCATCGCAGACTCCAATCGAGGAGGCACAATCGACCTCGAATCCTAGGGGGCCTGGCGTCTACTACCGAGGGTGCCGCGCTTGTCGTCGCCGCCTGTCAGTTCCGGGTAACACTCGGTGCACCTGCAAGCATCAGCGAAGTCGGAGGATTCGAGGCACTGACCGTAACAAACAGCAATAGCGGGGACCCGGCCTGAGCCGAGCCCCCGCTACTAAGGTCTAGTGAGTACTACTTGATGATCTTGGTCACCGTGCCGGAGCCGACGGTACGGCCACCTTCACGGATTGCAAAGCCCTGTCCCTCTTCGATGGCGATGGGCTGAATCAGCTCAACGGTCATCTCAGTGGTGTCGCCAGGCATGACCATCTCGGTGCCCTCGGGCAACGTGATGACGCCGGTGACGTCAGTTGTACGGATGTAGAACTGGGGACGGTAGTTCGTGTAGAACGGGTTGTGGCGACCGCCCTCGGACTTGTCGAGGATGTACGCCTTGCCCACGAAGTTGGTGTGAGGGGTCGTGCTGCCGGGGGCAACAATAACCTGTCCACGCTCAACGTCTTCGCGCTTAGTGCCGCGAAGCAGGAGGCCACAGTTCTCGCCGGCCCATGCTTCGTCCATCTGCTTGTGGAACATCTCGATACCCGTAACCGTGGTCTTCACGGTGGGCTTGATGCCGATGATGTCGACTTCAGAGTTGATCTTGAGCTTGCCGCGCTCGATCTTACCGGTGACGACGGTTCCACGACCAGTGATCGTGAAGACATCCTCAATCGGCATCAGGAACGGCTTGTCCATGTCGCGCTCGGGAACGGGGACGAACTCGTCGACCGCGTCCATCAGGTCGCTCACAGTCTTTGCCCACTTCTCATCGCCCTCAAGGGCCTTGAGAGCGGAGACCTGGATGACGGGAGCGTTGTCACCGTCGAAGCCCTGCGAGCTAAGGAGCTCGCGCACCTCGAACTCGACGAGCTCGAGGATTTCCTCGTCGTCAACCATGTCGGACTTGTTCAGGGCCACGAGCAGGTAAGGAACGCCCACCTGCTTGGCGAGAAGAACGTGCTCACGCGTCTGGGCCATAGGGCCATCGGTCGCGGCGACCACCAGGATTGCGCCATCCATCTGCGCAGCACCGGTGATCATGTTCTTGATGTAGTCAGCGTGGCCGGGAGCGTCTACGTGTGCGTAGTGACGCGCCGCGGTCTCGTACTCGATGTGCGCGATGTTAATCGTGATACCGCGCTCGCGCTCTTCAGGAGCCTTATCGATCTCTTCGAAAGGCGTGAAGGGGTTGAGGTCCGGGTACTTATCGTGCAGGACCTTCGAGATTGCGGCGGTCAGCGTCGTCTTACCGTGGTCGACGTGACCGATGGTTCCGATGTTGACGTGCGGCTTGGTCCGCTCGAATTTGACCTTACCCATTTGGGCTTCCTCCTGATAATTTTGAGACTCGGGTAGTGAATCTTAACGTCTGCTTCGCCCAAAGGCTATCGCGGGGCGCTTGGTTCCCTACTGGTCGTATGAATTTTACTGATTTCAACCGGTGGGGACTACTCGCCCCGGGTCTTTGCAATGATTTCCTCGGCGACTGCCTTGGGAACCTCGGCGTAGCTGTTAAAGGTCATCGAGTACACCGCACGACCCTGCGTCTTTGAACGCAGGTCGCCAACGTACCCGAACATCTCTGACAACGGCACCAAAGCATCAATGACTTTCACGCCGACTGCTTCCGTCATCTGACGGATCTGGCCACGGCGTGAGTTGATGTCGCCGATGACCTCGCCCATGTACTCTTCGGGCGTGCGGACCTCGACGGCCATGATGGGTTCCAGGATGACAGGGTTAGCGCGCTTGACGCCTTCCTTGAACACCATGGATCCCGCGATCTTGAAGGCCATCTCGGACGAGTCCACGTCGTGGTACGCACCATCGAGCAGCGTGGCCTTCACGCCAACCATGGGGTAGCCGGCGAGCACGCCGAGCTCCATAGCCGACTGGATGCCAGCGTCGATCGACGGGATGTACTCGCGGGGCACGCGGCCACCGGTCACGGCGTTAACGAACTCGTAGAGCTCGCCTTCCTCCGAAACTAGCGGCTCGAACTTGACCTGGACCTTTGCGAACTGACCCGATCCACCCGTCTGCTTCTTGTGGGTGTAGTCGACCTTTTCCGCGGTGCCCTTGATGGTCTCGCGATATGCGACCTGAGGCTTACCGACGTTAGCGTCGACGTTGAATTCACGACGCATACGATCCACAAGGATGTCGAGGTGCAACTCGCCCATTCCGCCGATGACGGTCTGACCGGTGTCCTCGTCCAGCTTGACGCGGAACGTGGGGTCTTCTTCAGCCAGCTTTTGGATGGCAAGCGACAGCTTCTCCTGGTCGGCCTTGGTCTTGGGCTCGATGGCTACATCGATCACAGGCTCGGGGAACGTCATCGACTCGAGAACCAACGGGTGGGCGGGGTCACACAGGGTGTCGCCCGTCGTCGTGTTCTTGAGGCCAATAACGGCGTAGATGTGACCGGCCGAAATGGAGTCGACGGGCATTTCCTTGTTGGAGTGCATCTGGAAAAGCTTTCCAATGCGCTCCTTCTTGTCCTTGGTGGCGTTCAGGATCGCGGCGCCAGACTCGAGGTGACCCGAGTACACGCGCACGTACGTGAGCTTGCCGAAGAACGGGTGGGAGACAACCTTGAACGCGAGAGCGGAGAAGGGCTCCGTCGCGTCAGAGTGACGCTCGATGATCTTCTCTTCGTCGCGGATGTCGCGTCCCTCGATCGCGCCAACGTCAAGCGGGTTCGGGAGGTAGTCGACCACTGCGTCGAGCATCGGCTGGACGCCCTTGTTCTTGAACGCGGAACCACACAGAATCGGGTACGCCTCGCCGGAGACCGTCAATTTGCGAACAGCAGCCTTAATCTCGGCAACTGTAATCTCGTCGCCTGCGAAGAAACGCTCCATGAGCGCATCGTCCGTCTCTGCTACTGCCTCGAGGAGCATGTTGCGGTACTCAGCAGCCTTCTCCTTGAGGTCCTCGGGGATCTCTTCAGTCTCGTAAGCCTCGCCAAGACCAGTCTCACCCCGCCACACCTTGGCATTCATTTCAACGAGGTCGACAATGCCAATGAAGTCGCTTTCGGAACCGATGGGCAACTGCAGCGGAAGCGGCGTTGCCTTAAGGCGATCGATGATCGTCTGAACAGTGAAGTAGAAGTCCGCGCCCAGCTTGTCCATCTTGTTGACGAAGCAGATACGGGGAACGTTGTACTTGTCGGCTTGACGCCACACGGTCTCGGACTGTGGCTCAACGCCTTCTTTACCATCGAACACGGCAACGGCACCGTCGAGGACGCGGAGCGAACGCTCCACCTCCACGGTGAAGTCAACGTGGCCGGGGGTGTCGATGATGTTGATCTGGTTGTTGTCCCAGAAACACGTCACAGCAGCAGACGTGATGGTGATGCCACGCTCCTGCTCCTGCTCCATCCAGTCAGTCGTCGACGCACCGTCGTGGGTCTCGCCGATCTTGTAGTTCACGCCCGTGTAGTACAGGATGCGCTCGGTAGTAGTGGTCTTGCCCGCATCGATGTGAGCCATGATGCCGATGTTGCGGACCTTCGTAAGGTCCGTAAGCACGTCCTGTGCCACGAGTGTGTCTCCCTAAACTTTTCTGACTACCAGCGGTAGTGCGCGAAGGCCTTGTTGGATTCCGCCATCTTGTGCATGTCCTCGCGACGCTTGACAGCGGCACCGAGGCCGTTAGAGGCGTCGAGGATCTCATTCATAAGGCGCTCGGTCATGGTCTTTTCACGACGCTGACGCGAGAAGTCAACGAGCCAACGCAGTGCGAGGGTCGTCTGGCGCACGGGACGGACGTCCACGGGCACCTGGTACGTTGCACCACCGACGCGGCGCGAGCGAACCTCGAGCGCGGGGCGGATGTTCTCGAGTGCACGCTTGAGAAGAGTGACGGGGTCCTGGCCGGACTTCTCCTTCACACCTGCGAGTGCGTCGTAAACGATGGCCTCGGCCACGGACTTCTTGCCGTCCAGCAGGATCTTGTTGATCAGCTGCGTCACGACGGGAGCGCCGTAAACCGGGTCATTGATGATCGGACGCTTAGGCGCCGGTCCCTTGCGAGGCATTACTTCTTCTCCTTCTTCGCGCCGTAACGGCTGCGAGCCTGCTTGCGGTCCTTGACACCCTGGGTGTCAAGTGAGCCACGCACAATCTTGTAACGAACACCGGGGAGGTCCTTCACGCGACCGCCACGCACGAGCACGATGGAGTGCTCCTGGAGGTTGTGACCCTCGCCGGGGATGTAGGCGGTGACCTCGATACCAGTCGAGAGGCGCACGCGTGCGACCTTACGCAGTGCCGAGTTCGGCTTCTTGGGCGTGGTGGTGTACACGCGGGTACACACACCGCGACGCTGGGGGCTCGACTTGAGAGCCGGGGTCTTGGTCTTGGTCACCTTGGGGTGGCGACCCTTCCTGACCAGCTGCTGAATCGTAGGCACTGCTTCTCCGTCTTTTAGTTCTTGTGAAAACTGATGAAAAATCTCTGTGAAATGTCCGACCCCCGCGCTCGGGCGTGTCGTTCATTATCGTGGCGCACCATAGACGGCGCGCGCAAGGGCCAGCCGACGCGGGCACGAGTATCTAAGATACCCGCCGCCCGCGTCGCCGTCAAAGCGAAGTGACCTTCGCTTGCCCTGACGTAGGACTAATCGCGAGGAATTTCAAACTCTTCGAGCGGTACAGCCTCGCCAGTACCCTCGCTGAAGAACTGTCCGTCCCACTCTTCGTAACCGAAGGTCGGGAACAGGTTGGACTTAGCGTCCTCGGTGGGCTCGACCGTCGCCGTGCGGTACTTGTGCAGACCAGTACCAGCGGGGATGAGCTTTCCAAGGATGACATTCTCCTTGAGTCCGAGCAGCGGGTCCGACTTGCCGGACATCGCAGCTTCGGTAAGGACGCGGGTGGTCTCCTGGAAGGAGGCCGCCGACAGCCAGGACTCGGTTGCGAGTGACGCCTTCGTGATACCCATGAGCTCGGGGCGAGCCGAAGCCGGCTTTCCACCCTTCGTCACGGTGTCGCGGTTGGCGGTCTCGAAGCGCGAACGCTCCACCAATTCGCCCGGAAGCAACTTGGTTTCGCCCGAGTCAAGCACGGTAACGCGACGCAGCATCTGGCGCACAATGACCTCGATGTGCTTGTCGTGGATCTCCACGCCCTGCGATCGGTACACCTGCTGGACCTCGTCCACCAGGTGCTTCTGGGTGGCGCGTGGGCCAAGAATACGCAGCACGTTCTTGGGGTCGATGGCACCAGCGACTAGCTGCTGACCAACCTCGACGTGCTCGCCGTCCTGAACCAGCAGACGCGAACGCTTGGTGACGGGGTACTCGATGACCTCGTCGCCATTGTCCGGCGTGACCACTAGGCGACGCGTAGCCTCCGAGTCGTCCACCTTGAGCGTTCCGGTGACCTCGGAGATCGGAGCCTCACCCTTAGGGGTGCGGGCCTCGAAGAGCTCCTGGACACGCGGCAAACCCTGGGTGATGTCGTCAGCCGATGCCACACCACCGGTGTGGAACGTACGCATCGTCAGCTGTGTTCCGGGCTCACCGATGGACTGCGCGGCAACAATACCGACTGCCTCACCGATGTCGACCAGTTCACGCGTGGCGAGCGAACGACCGTAGCACTTGGCGCAGGTACCGACCGCGGACTCACAGGTGAGTACCGAGCGAACCTTGACCTCTTCCACACCGGACTCGATCAGCGCATCGATCAGTGCATCGCCGATGTCGTCGCCAGCGTTGCCGATCGTGGTGCCCTTGTTGTCCTGGACGTCCGTAGCGAGGTTGCGAGCAAAAACCGAGGTCTCGACGCGCTCGTGGAGGACACGGTTGCCCGCGGCGTCCACCTCGATGATCGGCATGACCAGGCCACGTTCGGTGCCACAGTCCTCTTCGCGAACGATGACGTCCTGCGACACGTCCACCAGACGACGGGTCAAGTAACCCGAGTCAGCAGTACGCAGCGCGGTGTCGGCCAGACCCTTGCGGGCACCGTGCGTTGCGATGAAGTACTCAAGAACCGACAGGCCCTCGCGATAGTTCGACTTGATAGGACGCGGGATGATCTCACCCTTAGGGTTGGCCACCAGTCCACGCATACCTGCGATCTGACGGACCTGCATCCAGTTACCACGAGCACCTGACCCCACCATGGTATGCACGGTGTTGTACTTGGGGAACGCGGCCCGCATTTCCTTGTCGACTTCGTTCGTCGCCTGTGTCCAGATCTCGATGAGCTCCTGACGGCGCTCGTCGTCGGTGATCAGACCGGTGTCGAACTGCTGCTGGACCTTCGCGGCAAGAGCCTCGTAGCGGTCCAGAATCGCCTGCTTGCCCTTGGGAGTCACCACATCGGAAATCGCGATGGTGACACCGGAGCGCGTGGCCCAGTAGAAGCCTGCAGACTTGAGCGCATCCAGCGAAGCAGCAACCTCGACCTTGGGGTAACGCTCTGCGAGGTTATTGACGATGTCGCCAAGCACCTTTTTGTCGACATCGCGATTCACGTACGGGTACGACACGGGAAGCAGCTCGTTGAAAAGCGCGCGACCCAATGTTGTGGTGAGCGTGAAGTCCGCTCCCTCGATTGCGTCCTCGGACAGAGTGACATCGGCCGGAGGCACTGTGGTGCCGTCGACGCGTAGCAGGACCTCGGCGTTGAGCGAGATCAAGCCAGAGTCAAACGCCATCATTGCTTCTGCGGTCGAACCGAAGGCCAGGCCCTCTCCCTTGTCCCCCGGCTTGTGCAGCGAGAGGTGGTAGAGGCCGATGATCATGTCCTGCGAAGGCATGGTCACCGGGCGACCGTCGGACGGCTTCAGGATGTTGTTGCTCGACAGCATCAACACGCGTGCTTCAGCCTGGGCTTCTGCGGACAGCGGCAGGTGAACTGCCATCTGGTCACCGTCGAAGTCGGCGTTAAACGCACCACAAACAAGCGGGTGCAGGTGAATTGCCTTGCCCTCGACCAGCTGAGGCTCGAAGGCCTGGATACCCAAACGGTGAAGCGTAGGCGCACGGTTCAGCAACACGGGGTGCTCGGTGATGACCTCTTCGAGGACGTCCCACACCTCGGAACGCGAACGCTCCACCATGCGCTTAGCCGACTTGATGTTCTGAGCGTGGTTGAGTTCAACCAAGCGCTTCATCACAAACGGTTTGAACAGTTCGAGTGCCATCTGCTTGGGCAGACCACACTGGTGCAGCTTCAGTTGCGGGCCGACGACGATGACCGAACGGCCTGAGTAGTCGACACGCTTTCCCAGCAGGTTCTGACGGAACCGACCCTGCTTGCCCTTGAGCATGTCCGAGATGGACTTGAGCGGGCGGTTACCGGGACCGGTGACCGGACGACCGCGGCGACCATTGTCAAACAGTGCATCGACAGCTTCCTGCAGCATGCGCTTCTCGTTATTCACAATGATCTCGGGAGCACCAAGGTCAAGCAGACGCTTCAGGCGGTTGTTGCGGTTGATCACACGACGGTAGAGGTCGTTGAGGTCGGACGTCGCGAAGCGGCCGCCGTCGAGCTGCACCATGGGGCGCAGGTCCGGCGGGATAACCGGTACGGCGTCAAGGACCATTCCCTCAGGCGAGTTCGTGGTCGTGATGAACGCCATGACGACCTTGAGTCGCTTGAGCGCACGCGTCTTGCGCTGGCCCTTGCCGTTGGCGATGATGTCGCGCAAGATCTCAACCTCAGCTTCAAGGTCGAAGGTCTGCAGACGCTTCTGAATTGCCTGGGCACCCATGGAGCCCTTGAAGTACGAGCCATAGCGACGCGAAAGCTCGCGGTACAGCAACTCGTCACCCTCGAGGTCCTGGACCTTGAGGGTCGCAAAGCGGTCAAACACTGCATTCAAGCGGTCGATTTCGGCGTCGGCCCGCTTGCGCAGGTTCGCCATCTCGCGCTCTGCGCCGTCCTTCACCTTGCGCTTGACGTCGGACTTGGCGCCCTCGGCCTCGAGCTCGGCTATGTCCTTCTCAAGCTTCTCGGCGCGGGTGTTGATGTCGTTGTCGCGCTGGTTAGCGATTGCCTTCTTCTCGACCTCAATCTCGTTGCGGAGCTGAGGAAGGTCTTCGTGGCGACCGTCGATGTCGACCTCGGTCACCATGTAGGCGGCGAAGTAGATGACCTTTTCGAGGTCCTTAGGCGCGAGGTCCAGCAAGTAACCCAAGCGCGACGGAACGCCCTTGAAGTACCAGATGTGAGTCACGGGGGCAGCAAGTTCGATGTGTCCCATGCGCTCGCGGCGCACCTTGGAGCGAGTGACTTCTACGCCACAACGCTCGCAGACGATGCCGCGGTAGCGGACACGCTTGTACTTGCCGCAGCCGCACTCCCAGTCGCGGGTCGGGCCGAAGATCTTCTCGCAGAAGAGTCCGTCCTTTTCTGGCTTCAGGGTGCGGTAATTGATCGTCTCAGGCTTCTTTACTTCGCCGTGAGACCACGTGCGAATGTCCTCAGCCGATGCGAGGCCGATACGGAGGTCGCTGAATTCATTAACGTCGAGCACAGTCAGTCCTCTTCCTTAAATCTCGTCGACGCTGGAAGCGTCGGGACGGCTGGACAATGAGATACCGAGTGACTCGGCTGCCTGATACACGTCGTCTTCCGACTCGCCCATCTCGACAAGCTGGCCTTCAGCGTTGAGAACCTCAACGTTCAGGCACAGCGACTGCATCTCCTTCATGAGCACGCGGAACGACTCGGGTAGACCGGGTTCAGGGATGTTCTGTCCCTTCACGATGGCCTCGTAGACCTTCACGCGGCCGAGCACGTCGTCCGACTTGATGGTCAGCAGTTCCTGAAGCGCGTACGCGGCGCCATAGGCCTCGAGGGCCCAAACTTCCATCTCACCAAAGCGCTGGCCACCGAACTGTGCCTTACCACCCAACGGCTGCTGGGTGATCATCGAGTACGGACCCGTGGAACGGGCGTGGATCTTGTCGTCCACCAAGTGGTGGAGCTTCAAGATGTACTTGTAACCGACAGCGACGGGGTCAGGGAAGGGCTCACCAGAACGACCATCGAACAGTCGTGCCTTGCCATTCTCATCGACCAGACGCTTGCCGTCACGGTTGGGGTTCACCACCGAGCGCAGACCGCTGATCGTTGCTTCCTTGAGGCCGTCGAACACCGGGGTGGCCACAGGGCGGCCGGGCTCCGAGGTAGTGGCGCCCTGAGGCAGCTGAGCCGTCCAGTCGCCCTTAGCGCCTGTCGCGTCCCAACCGTTCTTGGCGATCCAGCCGGTCGCGGTCTCGAGGACCTGTCCGACGTTCATACGTCCAGGAACACCAAGCGGGTTCAGGATGACGTCAACCGGGGTGCCGTCCTCAAGGAACGGCATGTCCTCCACGGGCAGGATCGTCGAGATGACGCCCTTGTTACCGTGACGGCCGGCGAGCTTGTCGCCTTCCTGGATCTTGCGTCGCTGAGCGATGTAGACGCGCACCAACTGGTTGACACCTGCGGGCAGGTCGTCTCCCTCTTCCTCAGTAAACACACGGACGCCGATGACGGTTCCGGTTTCGCCGTGGGGCACCTTGAGTGACGTGTCGCGAACTTCACGTGCCTTCTCGCCGAAGATCGCGCGCAATAGGCGCTCTTCCGGCGTCAGCTCAGTCTCACCCTTGGGTGTGACCTTGCCAACCAGCACATCACCAGCGCGGACTTCTGCGCCGATGCGAATGATGCCGCGCTCGTCGAGGTCCGCGAGGACCTCTTCAGATGCGTTGGGGATATCGCGAGTGATCTCCTCCGGGCCCAACTTGGTGTCGCGGGCGTCAACCTCGTGCTCCTCGATGTGAATCGAGGACAAGGTGTCGTCCTGAACCAGACGCTGCGAAAGGATGATCGCGTCTTCGTAGTTGTGACCCTCCCAGCACATGAATGCCACAAGGAGGTTCTTACCCAGGGCGAGGTCACCCTCGTCGGTGGCAGGTCCATCGCCGAGAACGGAGCCCTCAACCACCTTGTCACCCTCATTAACCAGCACGCGCTGGTTATAAGAGGTGCCCTGGTTAGAACGCTGGAACTTGGCGACGCGGTACGAGCCGGTGGTGGCATCGTCGTTAGCAACCGTAATGAGGTCCGAAGAGACCTCGGTCACCACGCCGGGCTTGAGTGCCACAATGACGTCGCCAGCGTCGATGGCTGCACGACGCTCCATCCCGGTACCCACGAGCGGAGCCTCGGAACGGACCAGCGGCACTGCTTGACGCTGCATGTTGGCACCCATAAGTGCGCGGTTTGCGTCGTCGTGCTCGAGGAACGGAATCAGGGCAGTACCAACCGACACCATCTGGCGTGGCGAGACGTCCATGTAATCCACGGCGTCGGGGGCGACCAACTCAACTTCGCCACCCTTGGCGCGCACGAGGACGTGCTCGTCAGTGAAGTGACCGGCATCGTCGATACCCGCGTTCGCCTGAGCGATAACGTACTGATCCTCGTCATCGGCGGTCAGATAGTCGACCTTATCTGTCACAGAACCCTTGATGACCTTGCGGTAAGGCGTCTCGACAAAGCCGAGCGGGTTGATGCGACCGAACGATGCGAGCGATCCAATCAGGCCAATGTTCGGGCCTTCCGGGGTCTCGATGGGGCACATGCGGCCGTAGTGCGACGGGTGAACGTCTCGCACTTCCATGCCGGCACGGTCACGGGACAGGCCACCCGGGCCCAGCGCGGACAGACGACGCTTGTGCGTCAGCCCGGCGAGGGGGTTGTTCTGGTCCATGAACTGCGAGAGCTGGCTGGTGCCAAAGAACTCACGGATGGCGGCAACAACGGGACGCGTGTTGATCAGGGTCTGCGGCGTGATGGCCTCGACGTCCTGAGTCGTCATGCGCTCGCGCACCACGCGCTCCATGCGGGACAGACCCGTGCGGATCTGGTTCTGAATCAGCTCGCCTACCGCGCGGATGCGACGGTTACCGAAGTGGTCGATGTCGTCGGTCTCGACGCGCACGTCGCCCTTGACACCCTGGATGTTCGCGTGACCAGCGTGAGTCGCGGCGATGTACTTGACCGTCGCGACGATGTCGTCGACGCTCAATACCGAGTCGTTGAGTGCCCTATCGACACCCAGCTTCTTGTTCAGCTTGAAGCGGCCAACCTTCGCGAGGTCGTAGCGCTTGGAGTTGAAATAGAAGTTGTCGAGTAGGTTCTGACCGGCCTCTACCGTGGGCGGCTCGCCCGGGCGAAGCTTGCGGTATAGGTCAACGAGGGCTTCTTCGTGCGTGTGCACGGTGTCCTTCGCCAGCGTCTCGAGGACGGCCGGGAAGTCCTTGAACTCGCGCTCAATGTCCTCGTCGCTCAGGCCCAGTGCCTTGAGGAACAGGGTGACGGACTGCTTGCGCTTGCGGTCGACACGCACGCCAACGGCGTCACGCTTGTCGATCTCGAACTCGAGCCAGGCACCGCGCGACGGGATCATCTTGGCGGTGAATATGTCCTTGTCAGACGTCTTGTCAGGAGTGCGCTCAAAGTACACCCCAGGCGAACGGACGAGCTGCGACACTACGACGCGCTCCGTGCCGTTAACGATGAAGGTACCGCGCGGGGACATGAGCGGGAAGTCGCCCATGAATACCGTCTGCGACTTGATCTCGCCAGTGGTGTTGTTCATGAACTCTGCGGTCACGAATAACTGCGCGGAGTAGGTGAAGTCCTTCTCCTTGCACTCGTCAGGCGTGTGACGAGGCTCTTCGAAGTAAGGGTCCGAGAAGGACAAGGACATGGTCTGTCCGAAGTCTTCAATCGGGGAGATCTCCTCGAAGATCTCCTGAAGGCCGGCGATCTCTGGCACGTCGTTTCGACCTTCGTCCCTGGCAATAGCAACGCGCGCCTGCCAGGCGGCGTTTCCAAGGAGCCAGTCGAAGCTCTCAGTCTGAAGACCGATGAGGTTCGGAACCTCAAGCGGCTCAGCAATCTGAGCGAACGAGACGCGGCGTGATGCGGAGCGATTGGCAATGGCCGAAGCCGGTGGGGTGCGCAAGGCAGCCAAGGGTGGGTCCTTCCCTTTTTAATTCGTGCAGGTCACGAGTCTCTAGCCACAGTTCCACCGGACCCCGGGGCGTAACCACTTTCGAGCGGACGCAAACCGGGTAGGCATCTGAGGGCAGGGCAATAGACAGCGCAACTACCTAGACTAGTGGCGAATCTCGAGATTGTCCACCTAAATCCCGTGGCCGTCAACGGTGGCGCGCGCGGCTGTGGAATCCGGCGACCAAATCGCAACCGACTTCCGACGCGTTCTGGATGCTCGGGTCGCAGGTGAACTGTGTCTCACGAGGGGAGATGGCAAAGGCCGGGCCGATGCTTGCGCATCGTCCCGGCCTTTGCGTACAGAGGTTGAGAAACGAACTACTTGAGCTCGACGGTGGCGCCAGCAGCCTCGAGGACCGCCTTGGCCTTCTCAGCGTCTTCCTTCTTAGCGCCTTCGATGACGGCCTTGGGGGCTCCGTCAACGAGTGCCTTTGCTTCGCCGAGGCCGAGGCTCGTGAGTGCACGAACTTCCTTGATGACCTGGATCTTCTTTTCGCCAACAGTGGCGAGGATGACGTCGAACTCAGTCTGCTCCTCAACCTCTTCTGCAGCAGCAGCCGGAGCGGCAGCAGCGGCAACGGGGGCAGCGGCGGTGACGTCGAAGGTCTCTTCGAACGCCGAAACGAACTCAGAGAGCTCGATGAGGGTCAGTTCCTTGAAAGCATCGATCAACTGATCGGTAGTGAGCTTAGCCATAGTGGCTTCCTTCCTAAGTCTGCTTGGGATCGCAGGGTTTGTATGGGGGGTGCAGCCGTTAGGCTGCGTCTTCCTGCTTCGCACGCAAGGCGTCGACGGTCCGCACTGCCTGAGACAGCGGGGCCTGGAACAGGTATGCAGCACCGAGCAGTGACGCCTTGAGGACGCCTGCTGTCTTGGCGAGCAGTACTTCGCGGGACTCGAGGTCCGCGACTTTGTTGATCTCTTCTGCAGAGAGCACAATGCCATCAAGAACGCCGCCCTTAAGGACGAGAGCCTTGTTGATCTTGCTGAACTCCTTCAGACCCTTTGCAGCCTCCACCGGGTCACCGGTGACGAACGCAATGGCCGTGGGACCAACGAAGAGGTCGTTGAGACCTTCCACGCCGGCATCCTTGGCCGCACGAGCCGCAAGAGTGTTCTTCGTCACCTTGAAGATTGCTGCGCCGTGCAGATTGGATCGCAACTCTGCGAGCTGCGGAACCGAGAGACCACGGTACTCGGTGATTACAACAGCTGAGGAATCACGGAACTGATCCGCGAGTTCCTTGACTGCTGCCACCTTGTCTGGCGTCGCCATGGTTTGTCCTTCCGTTGATACGACCAGCGGTGTCCCGCTCCAATCAACAAAAAAGCCCCGCGCAGGGCGGGGCACATGGGCGCATCAGACGAATCTGACGAACGTTGTACTCAATCCTACGCTGGCTTCCACTGTTGCGGAACTTCGATCCGAATGGGTTCCTCGCGGTTCCCACCCTGATGACCGGCGGTCTTTGGGCGTAGGCCATCTTACGTTGTTCGCTCCTGGCGCGCAAGTCGCGCTACTCGGCGGCTGAAGCATCGGCCGATGTCGTGACACAGAGAAGGGCCGGCTCCCCGAAGGGGAACCGGCCCGAGTGTCACGCGCGCCGCAGGGTTATGGCGCAGCGTGCCACATGCTCTCTGTGCTCAGTTCGGGATCGCCAAACCTCGCACGAGTGCGTCTGTGAGTGAAGAGAACTACTTACGCATCGGGCTTGGCCAGCGGATCCACAAGGATGCCGGGGCCGGTGGTAGCGGAAAGCGCTGCCTTGAGGATGTACTTGCCCTTTGAAGCAGAAGGCTTCACGCGGACGAGTTCGTCCACGATCGTCTGGTAGTTCTCGAGCAGCTTCTCGTCACCGAACGAAGCCTTGCCGACCACCGTGTGGAGGTTGGCGTGCTTGTCCACGCGGAATTCAATTTTTCCGCCCTTGATGTCAGATACGGCCTTGGCCACATCCATCGTCACGGTGCCCGTCTTGGGGTTAGGCATGAGGCCACGAGGACCCAAAACCTTACCCAAACGACCCACCTTGCCCATCAGGTCGGGGGTGGCAACAACGGAGTCGAAGTCCTGACGACCGTTCTGCACCTCCTCGATGAGCTCGTCGCCACCGACGATGTCTGCGCCAGCCGCGAGGGCGGCGTCAGCCTTGTCACCATTGGCAAAGACCAGGACCCGAGCGGTCTTACCGGTGCCGTGCGGAAGGATGACGGTGGAGCGAACCGACTGGTCCGCGTGACGGGGGTCAACGCCAAGCTTGAAAACCGCATCGATGGTCGAGTCGGTGTTCTTGGAGGACGTCTTCTGAGCAAGGCGGAGTGCCTCGATCGGCGTGTAAAGCTGGTTACGGTCGACGAGCTGAGCTGCGTCGTTGTAAGCCTTGGAGCGCTTAGTCATCTGCTTGTGTTTCCTTTGCAGTCGTGGTGGCGGGCCAGCGCGGCCCTCCCACTTGGGTGGAGAATTACTTAACCGTGATGCCCATGGAGCGGGCAGTTCCGGCAATGATCTTCGACGCAGCGTCGAGGTTGTACGCGTTGAGGTCTTCCATCTTCGTTTCAGCGATTTCGCGGACCTGTGCCTCGGTGATCGAGCCAACCTTGTCCGTGTGCGGAACGCCAGATCCCTTTGCGACGCCGGCAGCCTTCTTGATGAGCTCGGCGGCAGGAGGGGTCTTGGTAATGAAGGTGAAAGAGCGGTCTTCGTAGACCGTGATCTCGACGGGAACCACATTGCCACGCTGCGACTCGGTCGCGGCGTTGTAGGCCTTGCAGAACTCCATGATATTCACACCGTGTTGACCGAGGGCAGGGCCAACGGGCGGTGCAGGGTTTGCGGCGCCGGCCTGGATCTGAAGTTTAATCAGACCAGCGACCTTCTTCTTCTTGGGGGGTGCCATGTTTGGGTCCTTCTATTGCTCGTGGCAGCTGGCGCCGCCTTGGTGTTGTTCTGCCAGGAACCTAGATCTTCTGGACCTGGTTGAACGACAGCTCGACCGGGGTTTCCCGGCCGAAGATGGAAACGAGGACGTGGAGCTTCTGGCTCTCGACGTTGATCTCGGAAATGGAACCGGGGAGAGTCGCGAACGGGCCGTCAATGACGGTGATCGCCTCGCCGACGATGAAGTCGACCTCAACGGGGGTGGCGTTGGCGGATGACGAGTCATCGTCAGTCGCTGCGGCGGTTTCGGGCGTCACCAGCATCGAGTAGACCTCGTCGATGGTGAGCGGCACGGGCTGGTGGGCGTGGCCCACGAATCCGGTGACTCCGGGGGTGTTGCGCACGGTGCCCCAGGACTCATCACCCAAGTACATGCGCACCAGGACGTATCCGGGCATGCGCACTCGGGTCACCAGCTTGCGCTGGCCGTTCTTGATCTCGGCAACATCTTCCATCGGAACCTCGACCTGGAAGATGTTCTCCTCCATGTTGAGGCTCTCGATGCGGTGCTCGATCGCCTGCTTGACGCGCTTCTCGTGACCGGAGTAGCTGTGCACCACGTACCAGTCGCCTTCGCGCATGCGCAGCTCGGCGATGAACTCTGCGGCGGGATCCACCACGGGCTCAATCGGCTCGTCGTCAACCTGGTGGACAGCATCTTCCTCTGCTGGCTCGGCCACGTCGCCGGGGATCGTGTCGTCGTCACCCTCGATCACGGCATCGGCCGGAGCGTCACCAAAGCCAGCCTCGTCGACCGGAACCTGTGCAGCTTCTTCAGCCGCGACGGTCTCTTCGTCGAGGACTCCATCAATCTTGTCGTCACTCATCGGTTCACCACTTCCTTTACTCGACGGCGATCAGCCGCCGAAAACCTTCTGGGACAGCCAGCCGAAGCCCAAATCGAACATGAATACCAACACCATCATGACCGCCACGAAACTAATAACCACCCAGATGTAGCGGATCAGTTCTTCACGTGTAGGCGTGACAACGCGGCGTAGCTCGGAGATCACCTGGCGAACGAACAGCGCGATACGACCGAAAATTGAACGGCCCTCGCGCTCTTCGTGGCGTGGGTCGTTCTCACCGGCGTCGGTCACAGCAGATTCGCTCACCGAATAATCCTTTGCATTGGGGGAAACATTTCGCGGTAAAACTCCGCGAGACGCAGGGCAGGAGGGACTCGAACCCCCAACCGTCGGTTTTGGAGACCGATGCGCTACCAATTGCGCCACTGCCCTTTGGGGAAGGTTGGTCCCCCGTCGACTCTTGACATTCACGACCTGCGTTTTGGGCGCAAGTCATCATGACGAATGTCAATCGCCGACTAGCAATGCTACGACCTTTTGGGCTGGAACGCGAACTCGCACTACCCAGTCCGGCTCCACGACTCTGCCGTAGCGCAAGGGCCACACCACTTGCTCAACCCCTCAACCATCCACGATACGCGCCGCGCACGCAGGAGCCGAATGACGCCTGCAATCCGATGCCGCTGCGGTACCGATGTCGGTGCGGTGTCGATGTCCAGCGCCGGTGCGCAGCGCCGTCCGTGTTGGTTTCCCTCATGCGAGGAAGGCGCCGAGTGCTGCGCGAACTTCCTGAGCAACGTCAACCGGGCGCGGGCCGAGCAGATCCGCGTAGGTGAAGCGCAACACCCGGAAGCCCTGACGTACAAGCCGACGGTCACGTTCGCGATCATGTTGAAACGCACGCGGATCATCGTGGTGCTGGCGCCCATCCGTTTCAACCACGATGCGGCCTTCCACCACGAGGTCCACGCGCCCTACTCCGTCAATGAAACGCTGTGGATGCACGGCCAACCCAGCCTCGGCCAGGCCCACGCGTGCCAAGGTCTCAAGAGGCGACTCGGAACGGGCATCGGCGTGGGCGACGAGCCACTGTCTGCGCGTTCTTGCCAAGCAAGCACCGGAGCCGTCTGAAAGCGTGGGAGCGATTTGATCTGCGCGGATTAGCCCCAGGTGTAGTGCCGAGTCGACCGCTACGAGGTGCTCATGCCGGCTGAGGCAGCTGCTTGCAACGACGAGCGCATGCGCGACCGGAGCAAGTCGGGACGGGCCCGCGACATTCGCGCAAGCCTGGGAATAGTGGAGCTTGATGCGCGCGGAGTCACGGCCCCGAGCGGCAAAATTTCCCGGCACTTCGAGGTGGGTAACTCGAGGCGTATGGAGCAACGCGACGCCATATCCGGACAACGCACTGACGCACGTAAGGCTGGCACCCAGTCGCGTCGCCTCGAGGTGTGCTCGGTCAACTCCTGGGACCGCGTAAAGACCACGTACGATTCGCGTCATCCGCTGCTCGCTCACCGCACAGGTGATCTCACGCCTGTTGTGTCCCAGGCTCAGCAGAGTGCCGGTGCGAGCGGAACCGCCTAGCACCACGACTCGCTCCCATACCTCCACTCCACCACAGTGCCGTAGCTGTCCACCCTGCGCGTGGCCGCACGAGTTTATGTGGAAAACACGAGACGCGGTCCTGTCCCCTCGTGAAGGCCCGTTCAGTTCCCGTCCTGAGCAAGCGAACGAGCGTGCGCTCCTGCAGGACGATATCGGGACGGGCCTTCACCACAGGCCACATCCAGGAGCGTGGCGAGTGAGGACCGCCGCGAGCGCGCCGGTCCTACAGAGCGCAAGGCCGACGCCCAGCCAGCACCGTCCCTTGACAAGGTGGTGACGTAGGCGCGCGGACGTGGAAGAATCGCAACGTGACTCCTTCAGCCTCTCGCCGCGTCTCTGCCCGCCTTGGTGCCATCGCACCCTCAGCCACGCTCGCCGTCGACGCGAAGGCCAAGGCCCTCAAGGCCGCCGGTCGTCCCGTCATCGGTTTTGGCGCTGGCGAACCAGACTTCTCAACGCCGCAGTTCATCGTCGATGCAGCGGTTGAGGCGGCACGGGACCCCAAGAATCACCGATACACACCTGCGCCTGGGCTACCTGAGTTGCGTCAGGCGATCGCGAACAAGACCAAGCGCGACTCTGGCTACGAGATCGACCCCGCGTCCACGCTCGTCACCAACGGCGGCAAGCAGGCCGTTTTCCAGGCCTTCGCCGCAATTCTTGATCCGGGCGACGAGGTCATCCTGCCCGCGCCTTACTGGACCACGTACCCCGAGGCCATCGCGCTCACCGGCGCCGCCACGGTCGAGGTGTTTGCCGGAGCGGAGCAGGACTACCTGGTCACTCTGGACCAACTCGAGGCCGCGCGCACCGATTCCACCAAGGCTCTGCTGTTCTGCTCGCCGTCCAACCCCACGGGCGCCGTCTATACCGCCGAGCAGACCAAGGAAATCGGCGAATGGGCACTGGAACATGGCATCTGGGTCATCACCGACGAGATCTACGAACACCTGGTCTACGACGACGCGACCTTCACTCCGATGCTGTCAGTAGTCCCCGATTTGGCCGACACCTGCATCGTGGTCAACGGCGTCGCCAAGACGTACGCGATGACCGGTTGGCGCGTGGGCTGGATGGTTGGCCCCATGGACGTCATCAAGGCCGCCACCAACTTCCAGAGTCACCTCACTAGCAACGTCGCGAACGTCTCTCAACGCGCGGCGATTGCCGCTCTTAACGGGGGCCTGGACGAGGTCCACGAGATGCGCACCGCCTTCGACCGCCGTCGCAAGACCATGGTGTCGATGCTGCGCGAGATCGACGGCCTGATTGTCCCCACCCCCACGGGAGCGTTCTACGCGTACCCGTCCGTCGAGGGATTCATCGGCCGCACCATTCGCGGTCGCGAGATCACCTCGTCGATCGACCTCGCGGCCATCATCCTTGAAGAGGCAGAGGTCGCAGTGGTTCCCGGGGAGGCCTTCGGCCCCAGCGGTTACGCACGCCTCAGCTACGCGCTGGGCGACGATGACCTGGTCGAGGGCGTCACCCGCATTCAGAACCTGCTGGGCGAGGCTAAGTAGCGCCAACGAACCTCCTCGCAGGCTGTCCGCAAGGATGGCGGCCCGGGTTCCAAGCGCTTGGTACCGTCACCACATGACCGATGCTGCAATCACGATTCGCAACTTGCGCAAGACGTACGGCGACCTTCACGCCGTCGACGGACTCGACCTCACGATCGAGCAGGGTGAGATCTTTGCCATCCTGGGACCCAACGGCGCAGGCAAGTCGACCACCGTGGAAATCCTTGAGGGATTTCGCAAGCGCACGGCCGGCGACGCCAAGGTACTCGGGATCGACCCCGCGCACCCCACGCGTGAGTGGCGCGAACGCTTGGGCATCATGCTGCAGTCGACCTCTACAAACTCCCCGCTGACGGTCCGCGAATCCGTGACGCACCAAAGTCACCTGTTCCCCCACCCCCGCGACATAGAGGAGACCATCGCCGCGGTGGGGCTAGAAGAGAAGGCGAACGCTCGCTCTACCACGCTGTCCGGTGGTCAGCGCCGCCGCCTGGACGTAGCGCTCGCGGTGGTGGGGCGCCCAGATCTGGTGTTCCTCGACGAGCCGACCACCGGCTTCGACCCTGAGGCCCGCCGTCAGTTCTGGCATCTCATTGAGTCACTCAAGGACGGCGGCACCACCATCGTCCTGACCACGCACTACCTGGACGAAGCGGAGCACCTCGCAAATCGCCTAGCGGTCATTTCACGCGGCAAATTGGTCGCGCTAGACACTCCCGCCGGATTACGTGCCCGTGCGGCCGATGCCGTGGTCGCGTGGAGCGAATCCGACGCCGATGGCGTGGTCACCGCGCGCAACGAGGTGACCACGACTCCTACGGCCACCGTGCGCGAACTGCTCGCCTCTCACTCGGGAGAGGTCAAGGACCTCGAGATCCGGAGGCCCTCGCTCGAGGATGTCTATCTCGACCTGATCGGTCGTGACTCGGAGGACGCGCCCGACACAGCGGAGTCGGGACATGGCGGCGTCCCCGTACCCAGCCAGGAGGACGCATCGGGCACAACGGAGGAGACGTCATGACCAAGACGACTCAGACCCGCGCCCGTCGACGCCCGTCGATGGCCTACCTCGTGTGGGAACGCGCCGTCCTTGAAACCAAGGACTTCAGCCGTTCACGTGAACAGATGCTGTTCATCTTCGCCTTCCCGATCCTGCTCTTAGTGCTATTCGCGTCGATCATGGGCGATGGCGATGTTGGCAACGGCGTCGACTTCAAGCAGTACTTCCTCGCGGGCATGATCGCGTCCGGCATCATGAACACCGGATTCCAGTCGCTCGGCATTACGCTCGCGATCGACCGCGACGACGACGTGCTCAAGCGCATCCACGGCAGTCCGCTACCGGCATCGGTGTTCTTCGTGGGCAAGATCATCCACGTCCTCATGGTGTCGATCATTCAGATCGCGGTGCTGCTACTGGTAGGCGGACTGCTCTACAACATCCCAATCCCCTCCGAGCCGAGCAAATGGCTCACGTTCGCGTGGGTGTTTGTGCTGGGTACCGCCGCGTCCACCGTACTGGGAATCGCGTTCTCATCTCTCGCTCGCCGGGGTCGCTCGGCCCCCGCCGTCCTCACCCCCATCGTGCTGTCGCTGCAGTTCATCTCCGGCGTCTTCTTCGTGTTTACGCAACTGCCGTCTTGGCTCCAGCACATCGCTGAAGTGTTCCCCCTCAAGTGGCTGGCGCAGGGCATGCGTTCCGTGTTCCTGCCGGAAGATTTTGCAGTCGCGGAAGCACGCGGCAGTTGGGAGCACCCGGCAACCGCGGCAATCCTCGCGGTGTGGTTTGTGGTGGGCTTGATCATCACCCTGAAGACCTTCAGATGGCTACGCCCCAACGACCGTTAGCTGTTACTCGACAACGCCAGAGCCAGGCCGCCAGAGCATCGTTCGCACGGCCGATGCCGCCGATGCTTCGCTGACTTAGGCTAGGGCACGTGAGATTCAAGTTACCGCGCCTCAGTGACGCGCTGATCGCCGTCGGCCTTTTTGCCGTCGCGGTGATGGGTGCTGTGGGGTACCAGGAACAGCAACCCGACGGCGTGTTCTCGCTGGGTGGCGTTGGTGTACTGCTGATCGCGTTGATGACGCTGCCATTGGCCTGGCGGCAACGGGCCCCTGCCAGCATCCTGTGGGTCGTCGTGCTCGCGTGGATGCTATTCGTGGCTATCGGCCGTCCCGATGCCGCGACGATGTTGGGGTTGATAGTCGCCCTATATGGCGTCGGGCTTTACTTACCTCGCCGCACCGCGTTGTTGCACGGGACCGTCGCTATCGTGGTCGTCACTGGTTGGACGGTAGTTGGCACCCTCACGAGCGACAGCGTGCCCCCCTACGCCGTGGCATCGACGATCATCGCGCTGGCCGTCTCCCTCTCGATTGGCCTTGTGGACAACCGCCGCCACTCCCGCCTCACGGAGTTAGAACTTAGCCAGGCCCGCCAAGAGACCTCCCGCAGAGCCGCCACCGCCGATGCAGTGCGGGCCGAGCGCGCCCGCATCGCACGCGAATTGCATGACGTCGTCGCCCACGAGGTCACCGTGATGACCCTTCAAGCCGAAGGCGCCAAGCGGCTGGCGGGCAACGCGGACCCGCGGGTGACGCAAGCGCTGCAGACGATTAGCGAATCGGGTCGCATGGGTTTACTGGAGATGCAACGCATGATCGGAGTGTTGCGCGCCTCGGAGGCCGATGCGGCCGATGGCGCCACGCGAGAACCAGGCAACACCAGTGGCGCAAACGCTTCATACAACGACCTCCTGCCGATGCCGTCGCTGGCGGCACTGCCAGACCTCGTGCAGCAGGTCGAAGACGCGGGGCTACCAGTTTCGCTTGAGGTGTTGGGTTCTTCTCACGTGCCCGCGGGAGTCGAACTCAGCGCCTTCCGGATCGTGCAGGAGTCCCTCACGAACGCGATGAAGCATGCAGGTCCTGGCGCCAACGCGACGGTCACCGTCATGCGCGAAACCGCCGCGGTGATCGTGACAGTCGAGGATGACGGACGTGGTGTGATTTCCGACGCGATGCACTCCGGCGGACACGGAATTGATGGCATGCGCGAGCGCATCGCTTCACTCGGCGGAACTTTGACAATCGGTCCTCGACCGGGCGGCGGATACCGTGTACACGCTTACTTGCCATCCGGCGATGATCAGGTCAGCACGACCCGGGCGCGCACTGCGTCGCCGGTCCGCGAACATGGAGCAGAAGCGTGATCCGAGTAGGGCTGGTGGACGACCAGGCCATGGTACGCGTTGGACTCAAGATGATTTTGGAGTCAGAACTGGACATTGACGTGTGTGGAGAGGCCGCTGACGGCGCCACGGCACTCGAAATGGTTGACCAGGCACAACCCGACGTGGTCCTCATGGACATTCGCATGCCTGGCATGGACGGCCTCACCGCGACGCGCGAATTGACTGCGGCGCACCCGGGACTGCACATCGTGATTCTGACGACGTTCGACGACGACGAATACGTTTACGAGGCGCTGCGTGCTGGAGCCTCGGGGTTCCTGCTGAAGAGCGCCGACGGCGACACCCTGGTCGACGCCGTGCGGGTGGTGGCAGCAGGAGAGGCGCTTCTGGCGCCCGCGGTCACGCGGCGCGTCATCGAGAAGTTCGCCAGCGGCGGGGTTCGCGCAGAGGCACCGGAATCACCACCAGAGGATCATGTGCCCAGCCCCGAAGCCATCGGCGACCTCTCCGACCGCGAGGTCGAGGTGCTTATCCTGATCGCAACCGGATTGTCGAACCAGGAGATCGCAAGCGAGCTCTTTGTTTCGAACACCACCGTCAAGACCCATGTGAGCCACATCCTGACCAAATTGGGAGTGCGGGACCGGGTGCAGGCCGTCGTAGAGGCGTACAACTCCGGGATCGTGTTGCCACGGCCCTAAAGAGTCGGCCGTCCCCGAGCGCCGACTCGCACCTCACGCGAAACCCCTTCCTCCCAGGGTCATCCCTGAGTACGACGGGGTTCTCCAGAGATAAACCGTCCTTGTGGCCGATGCCGAATCACCACGTCATTCGCGAGACTATGGGCGTAGCACTGTCAGTTTCCGGGCCAAGTGCCCGACACATGCGAAAGGCTCCCCCATGACCACCAGCCCCACCACCACCCTTGCCGCATCGATGCGCGGCGGCTACAAGGACTACGGATTCGGCGAAACCGCTGTGCGTGCCCTTGACGGAGTCTCGGTTGACATCGCGCGCAGCGAGTTCACGGCGATCATGGGCCCGTCCGGCTCCGGCAAGTCAACGCTCCTGCACACTCTGGCCGGCCTGGACCGACTCACGGCTGGCGAATCGTCTATCTCCAACACCGTGATCACCGGGCTCACGGAGGCCCAGGTCACCGAAGTTCGGCGCAACAACATCGGCTTCGTGTTCCAGTCTTTCAACCTGATTCCGTCGCTGTCCGCCAAGGAGAACATCACCCTCCCGATCGATATCGCTGGCGGCAAGCCCGACCCGGCTTGGTTCGACGAGATCATCAGCATCTTGGGCCTTGGCGACCGCCTCACTCACCTCCCCGCCGAGCTATCCGGCGGCCAGCAGCAGCGCGTCGCTGTTGCTCGTGCGCTTGTCTCGCGCCCCGAAATCATCTTTGCTGACGAGCCGTCGGGAAACTTGGACTCCCGTTCCGGTGCCGAGTTGTTGGGATTCATGCGCCGTGCGGTCAAGGAGTTCGGCCAGACAATCGTGATGGTCACGCACGACCCAACTTCCGCATCGTACGCCGACCGCATCCTGTTCCTCGAAGACGGCCAGATCGTCGACGAGATGCGGGAGCCCACCTCGGAAAAGGTGCTCGACCGCATGAAGCAGATGGGGCACTAATCCATGTTCCGTCTCGCACTAAAGTCAGTCAAGCACAGCCCTAAGCGGCTCATTTTGACCGCCGTCGCCGTGGCGCTAGGCGTCTCGCTCGTCGCCGCCACGCAAATATTCACCAACTCCCTCAGTTCCGGCTTCTCCGGCCTATTTTCCGAGATCTACGAGTCCGTCGATGTCGTTGTCGAGGCCGACCCTGACTCAGAAGTGACGTTTGCCGCCAACGAGTCACCGTTCACCGATCAGGACGTCAGCACGATCGCGGCCACCGACGGGGTCGCGAGCGCCGACGGTGGGCTCGAGGGCATCGGCTCCCTCTTTGGCGCCGACGGCTCACCCCCATCGGGCGGGGGCGGTGCACCAACCCTGCTGTTCAACTGGACAGGCAACCCCGACTTCGACCGCGCCACGGTCGTTGACGGAGCAGCGCCGACCAATCCAGGCGAGGTTGTGCTGGACGTGGACACAGTGGCTGATGGCTACGAGATCGGACAGTTGATCACCGTTGCTGGCGAGCAGGGGGCGAGCGAGTTCACGCTCGTCGGCTCGGTCACCTTTGGCCAAGAAAACTCGACTCAGGGCGCGACACTGGTGTGGACCACCACCGATGGCCTGCGTGAATTCAATGGCGGCGTCAGCGGCTTCACATCTATAGGCGTTGGCACGGCAGAAGGCGCCGATCCGGACAAGGTCGCCGAGGCAATCGGTGAGGAGATACCCGCCGGCACCCGTGCGATCACCGGCGAGGACAAGGCAGCAGAGTCCGCCGAGCAACTCGATGACGTGCTCCAATACGTCAACATTTTTGCGATCGCTTTCGCGCTCATCTCACTGTTCGTCGGCGCGTACATCATCGTCAACACCTTCCGCATCATCGTGACCCAGCGCACGCGAGAGTTCGGGCTGCTGCGCGCAGTCGGCGTCACCGGAAAGCAAGTACGCAGCATGATTCTGCTCGAAGCACTCGTCGTTGCGGTGGTGGCATCGACAATCGGCCTGCTGCTTGGTTACCTGCTCGCACTAGCGATCACCGGAATTAGCAAACTGTTCGTGGGCGACATCTTTGGGGTACTCACACTGCCCGCTGAGGCAGTGGGATGGGCATATGGTCTGGGTCTTTTGGTCACGCTCGCCTCCGCGCTAGCGCCGGCAATTCACGCGTCCCGTATCTCCCCGATGGAAGCACTGCGTGAGTCGGCCACCGAGTCAAAGAAGCCCTTGCGCACACGCAATATCGTCGGTGGCGCCATGGCGATCACCGGAATCGGCGTCGTCACACTGGGACTATTCGCGGACCTAGAGAAGCCCTATATCTATGTAGGCGTCGGCGCCGTTCTGCTGGTGCTTGGAATGACTTTGCTCGCCGCACAGCTTTTGGTTCCCATTGCCTACGGACTGCGGGGCGCGCTGACCCGTGTCTTCAAGGTGGACGGCAAACTCGCCGCCAACAACATCCGGCGCGAGCCTCGCCGCAGCGCCAACACCGCCGCCGCGCTGATGATTGGCGTGATGCTACTTGCGATGGTCGCAACATTCACGGAGTCGCTCAAGACCGTAGTCACGGCGCAGTTCGATTCCACTTCCGCGGACTACTTCGCCGTTGACACCGCCGGAACCGGAATCCCCGTTGGCGCGATCGAAATCATCACCAATACTGAGGGCGTCGACCAGGTGGCACGAATTGGAATCGGCGACGTGCAGTACGAGGGCGACACGCGCTCACTCGCAGTCATCGACGTAGGCGCCTCGGCAGACCTCATGTCATTCGAGACCGACCCCGACATCACCGAGCTGGGCGACGGAGCGTACATCAGTGCCGCCATCCAGGATCTTGGCGTCGAGGTGGGAGACTCCGTCACACTGACTGGCCCGGGATCCACCGCAGACCTTGCGGTCACCGGACAGTTCAACGACGAGAACGGCGGAGCCTTCAACGTCGACTGGGCCACCGGGGAACAAATCCTGGGCGACATCGTGGTGTCACAGTTAATGATCTCCGCCGACGGCGGGACCGATATCGAGGCGCTGCAGAGCACTCTCGAAGAGGCCCTGGCAAGCGGATACCCCACCGTGCTCTTGCAGTCACCGGACCAACTGGCACAGTTCGCCAACCAGTTCATCGATCTGCTGTTGGGCGTGATCTCCGCACTACTTGGCTCGGCGCTCGTCATCGCCATTCTTGGTGTGGCCAATACCCTGCTGCTGTCTGTGACCGAACGCACGCGCGAGATCGGGCTGCTGCGAGCAGTGGGTCTACGCAAGCGTTCCGTATGGCGAATGATCACGCTCGAGTCGATGGTGATGGCGGTATTCGGAGCCATCCTAGGCATGGTCCTGGGCCTCGCGCTGGGATCCGCGCTCGTGCTCTCACTAGCGGACCTTGGGTTCGACGGCGTGACCGTGCCCTGGGGGTGGCTAGCTATCTACACCTTGCTCGCTGCCATCGCGGGCGTCGTGGCGGCCATTTGGCCGGCATGGCGCGCATCGCGACTCGACATCCTCAAAGCGATCGCGACCGAATAAGGCGCAAACCTTCTACGTCCGCACCGTAAATCGATAGTACGCAGTACGGTACCTGCACAGCGCAAGGTGGCCAAGTGCGATTTACGGTGCGGACGTCGCGGAGTGCAGGGTACTGGTTGATCGTGCGCTAGATCGTGACGCCGACCGTCACTGGCTCTGGCACCAGCGCCACTGCGAAGGCATCGCGCACGCCATCTTGCACGGCTCTCGCAAGTGCCACCACATCTGCGGCGCGTGCGTTGCCACGATTGGTCAGCGCGAGAGTGTGCTTGGTAGATAAAGTGGCGCGGGCATCCGGCGCCACTCCAAAGCCACGCGCGAACCCAGCGTGCTCGATGAGCCATGCCGCACTGGCCTTGACCGATCCGGCCGGGTAGCCCTCACCAGCGGGATAGCGTGGCGCATCCTCGGGAAGCGCAGCTGCGGCCTCAGCGCTCAGAATCGGATTGGTGAAGAAGGATCCGGCGCTACGGGTATCGGGATCCGCGGCGTCAAGCACCATGCCCTTGGACCCACGCAACTGCAACACCGCAGCCCGCACGTCGATCATGGGCGCGCGCTCCCCCACCTCAACGCCCAGAGCCTGCGCGAGCTGCCGGTAGCGGATAGGCGAAGACAACGTCCCAAAGCGCATCTGCATCGTTACGTCGAGCACCACATATCGGGGCGTGGGACGCCACGAGCGGTTGTCCGGACCCAAACCGCGCATCGTGCGCTTGAGAAGTGAGTCGCGATAGCCAAACTGGCATTCCACCCGGGCAAGCGAGCGCACCCGGTTCTCGTGCCGATCCCACGTGCGCACCAGCGCGGTCCAGTCAGCGACCTCAGCACCGTAAGCACCGACGTTCTGGACGGGGGTGGCGCCGGTCGAACCAGGGATCCCGGACAGCGCCTCAAGGCCCACCCATCCCTCAGTGACCGCGCGGCTCACCACGGTATCCCAGGGCATGCCTGCACTCACCGTGATGGAGACGCCGCCGCACGAGCCGTCGTCTTGTACCGCCAGGTCGCGACGCATATCGCGCACGACCGTGCCGGCAAAACCGTCGTCTGACACCAGGATGTTCGAGCCACCCCCGAGCACGAGGAGGGGGGTGTCCGTGGCGTCGGCCACTCGGACTGCTTCGATGAAATCGGCTTCCGAGTCCACCTCGACGAGCGAGTCCGCAGGACCTCCAACCGCGAGCGTCGTGAGGTCCGCTAATTGGGTCATTGCCCTAGCGTATCCGGCGCCGATGCCGCCCCTGGCTACTTTCGCGAGGAAGGGTTGTGTGTGCCGTCGACCGGGCGCGGCGTGCGGCGTGCCGGGTCACTGTCGCTTTCCCAGAAGCCTGACACGCTTCCGCCCGCAGCGACCTCGTCGCTTTGGAGCACTGCAGAGCCGACTTGGCGAGCGGTGGCACGCCGACTTCGAAACAACGGTCCGTCGCTACGCACCGCACGGGCCAGGATAAAGGTGGTCATCGCCGCGAGCAGCACCACCAGCATCGCGTGGCGCAGTGGAAACCACTCTGCAAGGTTCCCGATGACCTGCGGCACCATAAGGCCGGACACCGTTGAGAACGATGCCACGGCAGCGACCGCCGCAGCCGCGCGCTTGGGTTCATCCGCGGCGGCCGTAAAGGCGATAGGCACGCCAAGCGCGCTGCCCATGCCCCAGAACAGCGCCGCGATGGGAATGAGCCAGAAAACGGGAGTAAGTGCGAAGATCAGCACCCCGAAAGCGATGGAGACGGCGGCAGTGCGTAGCGACACGACGCGGCCCAGGCGGCCGATGATGGGCGCACCGAGCCAGCGCACGGTCACCATCGAGATGACAAATGCCCAGTACATCAGGTCACCGATCGCCTCTGGCTTGCCAAAGTCGTCGACCACCGCAAGGGACATCCACTGCGCGGCGGTCATCTCAGCCATCGATGCACCGAAGACGATCACGCCGATCAGCAATACCCGCTTATTCTTGTACTCAGCTTTGGCGGTCGCGAAGGGGCCACCAAAGCCGGCGGGTGGCTTGTCCGGGTCCGCAGCGCCGTTGAGTGCGCTCACGCCCACAATGGAAACGCGGACAATCGTCAAAAGCGCAGCTACCGCGGTGAAGTGCCAAAGTACCGACACTCCGAGGTGCGAGACGAAGGCTCCCACTGCGAGCGCTACAGCCATCCCGATGGAGAATCCGGCGTGGAACTGCGACATCACAGGTTTGCCCATGCGTCGCTGGACTTCAGCCGCTTCGGTGTTCATGGCGACGTTGGCGAATGCAAAGCTGAAGCTCACCAGAAAGTAGCCAGCGGCGAACACGAGCTTGGATCCCTCGACCGCACCGGCGGCTTGGCCGACCGTGCCCAGCAACGCCCCAAAGCTCGACCACAGCAGCAGGGCACGGGTGCCGAATTTCGCCGCCGCCCAGCCGGTGACCAAAAGGCCAGCAAGTGCGCCAACGGCGCCAAAGATGATGAGGTTGGCGAGCCCGCTCGCACTGACCCCCAGCAGATCGCGAATGGTCGGCACGCGCGACAGGAATGTCGACAGCATCATGCCCAAAAATGCGAAGGTGGCGAGTACCCCAAACCGTGCCTGACGCACGCGCGCAGCCGAGGGGGACGTTGTGGGCGCGAACCCAAAGACGAGACTCATCGTGTCCTGTTCCTTGAGGCCATCCCGCTCGCACGAACGTCGGCTCTAGACCGGCATCTGCGGTAGCGCGGCGCGTCACCAAAACCTTCGGCACGCGGTGCCTCATTCACCGATAGTCTAGGCGAAAGATGACTCTCAGGAGGAACTGCATGGCCAAAAACGGCCGCCCCACCATGGCCGATGTCGCGGCCACGGCAGGCGTTTCGCTGTCGACAGTTTCCCTCACCTACTCGGGCGCCGGGCCTATCTCTCCGGAGATGAAGGCCCGCGTGGAAAAGGCCGCGGCCACGCTCCATTACGGCGGCCCCTCCGCCGTGGGGCGCGCGCTTCGATCCGGGCGCTCACGAGTCATCGGCGTTGTGATTCACGACTCCCTCACCCTTGCTTTCCGTGCCCCACTCATTCTGCAGATCATGGATGGCCTCATCTCCGACCTGGGCGACATGGGTCTAGGGGTTTTGCTGCTCACCTCGCCGTCGGGTATGCCGGAAGAAAACTCGCTTCTGGAGACCGCCCCCATGGATGCCGCCGTGCTTCTGCGCGTGCGCGACCACGACGAGCCAGCCTTGGAAATTCTGCGCCGGCGCGGCATCCCGATCGTCGTCATGGACGGCCCGCCGCCCGCCGGCGCTGGCGTCGTGACCATCGACGATGGCGCTGCGACGGTCGACCTGATCCGTCATTTGCGCGACCTCGGCCACGAGCGGATCGGGACCGTCACGCTTCCGATCTCTCCCCGCGGCGAGACCGTAGTGCGAACGCGGGACGAATACGCGGAATCCGCTTGGGCGCCTACGCAGCGCCGCCTCAAGGCCTTCGACGAGGCTGGCATCGAACCGTGTGTGATCGTCGGGGCGCGCGAATCGCTGGTCGAGGAGGGCATCGCAGCGGGGCATTTGGCACTCACACACGAGTCGCGGCCCACCGCTCTTGTGGTGCAGTCAGACCAACTCGCTGCGGGTGTGATCCTTGCTGCCCGCGAACTCGATATTCGCGTGCCGCACGACGTGTCGATCACCGGCTTCGATGGCCTTAACCTGCCCTGGTTGTCCCCGCTCGAGCTCACTACGGTGGTGCAGGACGGAGAGAAGAAGGGACACGCCTTGGCTGCTGAGGTTAAGGCTCTGCTCGCGGGCGAGTCGCCCGAGCCTGCATTCACTCCGCTGACGTTCCGCCAAGGCAATACGACCGGTCGCGTCAACCCCGACCGCTGAGTCGCGCCCCGGGCGCCCCATACGGGCGCCGGGACGCGACTGACTTACGCCCCGATCAGGTTGTTGATCGGCCCGAGCGCGAAGTACAGCACGAAAGCGCCTGCGGCGCCCCACATCAGCGGGTGAACCTTCTTGCCCGCGCCGGTGCTGACCTGCAGGAGGACGTAGGAGATGAATCCCACCCCGATTCCGACCGAGATTGAGTAGCCGAACGGCATCAGGATGAACGTCAAGAACGCAGGAATCGCAATCCGGTAGTCCTTCCAGTCAATGTCTGCTACCTGAGAAACCATCAGGAAGCCCACCACGACAAGCACGGGCGTGGCGGCTTCGAACGGCACCAGCGCATACAGCGGGGTCAGGAACATCGACAGCAGGAATGCCATGCCGGTCACCACAGACGCGAGGCCGGTACGCGCGCCGTCGCCAACGCCGGAGGCGGATTCAATGTACGCGGTGTTCGAGGAGACGGAACCCAGGCCACCCGCGGCTGCGCCAATCGAGTCAACCATCAGGATCTCCTGCGCGCGCGGCGGGTTGCCGTCCTTATCGTTGAGTCCGGCCTCGGCGCCCACGGCGGTCATGGTGCCCATCGTGTCGAAGAAGTCGGCGATCAGCAACGAGAACACCAACAATAGCGCGGTGAGCACTGGAAGCGAGGTGAAGCCGCCAAAGAGGTCAACGTCACCGATCAGGCTCAGGTTGGGAACCTCCACGACAGTCTCGGGCAGGGCGGGTACGACGAGTGCCCAGCCGCTCGGGTTGTCGATCGACGAGCCCAGAGACAGCGCCGACTCGATGGCCACTGCGAGCACGGTCGCCGCAGCGATTGAAATTAATAGCGCACCGCGGACCTTCTTGGCGAGTAGAACGATTGCAACAAACAGACCGACGACGAAGACGACCATGGGCCACGTAGCGATGTAGCCGTTGGTCCCGAACTGCGTCGGCACGCCAACGCCGGGCTGAATGATGCGCGCATCCCACAAGCCGATGAAGGCTAGGAACAGGCCGATGCCTACTGCGATGGCCTTCTTGAGGAAGCCGGGCACTGCCGCGAATACGGCGACCCGGAACTTGGTCAGCACCAAAATTAGGACGATGATGCCTTCGATGACGACGAAGCCCATCGCTTGAGGCCAGTTCATACCTTCACGGGCGGCGATCCCGTAGGCCACGAACGCATTGAGGCCAAGGCCGGCGGCGAGGGCGAGCGGGAAGCGCGCCCAAATCCCCATCGCGATGGTGAGCAGCCCTGCGACCAGGGCGGTCGCGGCTGCGACCTTTGCGAGGTCTGGTGCGTCGCCTCCGCCCAGGAACTTGCCGTCGCCACCGGCAACTGTACCGATGATGAGGGGGTTAAGGACGACGATGTACGCCATCGTGAAAAAGGTCGTGAACCCGCCTCGGATCTCCTGCCCAATGCTCGAGCCGCGCGCGGTGATCTCAAAGTACGAATCGAGCGTGCCGCGAAGGCCGCCCGTTTTGCCCGACGGTGCGGGTGCTGTTTTAGTTGCCATGCTGGAATCCTGGCAGTACTAGAGCGCTACGCGCGCTTCGCCACGGCCAGCAGCATGGGAACTGCAGTGTAGGAAACCTACATAAAGGCGCGATTACTCGTCTCAAACCAGGGCAAAACGCTGCCAGTTAAGCGCAAGCGACGATGGCTTGCGCCTTCGCTAACACCTTCGCGCCTTCGAACTCCACGGACACATCGATCCGTGCGGTGCGCAACTCAGCGTCGAGGGCGCCCACCTTGGCAGTGATCGCGACGGTAGCCGCGCCGGGATTGGGGACCGGAATCGGCCGCGAGAAACGTGTCTGGAAATCAGCAACGTTGCCAGGTCCCGCCCATTCCTCGACGACCGAAGCCGCCGCCGCCATCGTGAACATGCCGTGAGCGATCACTCCCGGCAGGCCAACGGACGTGGCGACCACGTCGTTGTAGTGGATGGGGTTGAAGTCACCAGAAGCGCCCGCGTAGCGCACCAGGGTGTCGCGTGTGATCTCCACGTCGCGCTCCGCCACGACGGCGCCCACCTCAAGTCCTTCGAAGGACGGCAGGTTTTCATCGCTCATCAGGCGTCCTCTCGTACCGCTAGGGTGGACAGGACGCTGGCGACGGGGTTGCCATCTGCATCCGCCAGTTCCGCGCGCGTGGTCACCATGGAGATGCCTGCGCGCTGCGCGATTTTGTCAATGTGAATGGTGGTGGAGATCACGTCGCCGGCGACGATGGGCCGGTGGTGAGTGAACCGCTCGTCCGCGTGCACCACCTTGGTGAAGTCCACGCCCACCTCTGGGTCAACGACCACGTGGAACTCTGCGCGCTGCGCGATGACCACGGCAAACGTCGTGGGTGCCACCAGATCCTGGTAACCTTCCGCGCGCGCCGCAGCGACGTCCTGGTGAGCGAAGGAGCGGGCGTCGACGGCATCGGCGAACTCGCGGATCTTCACGCGGGTCACCTCGTAGCGCTCTGACGGGCCGTACTGGCGGCCAACTGCGTCGGGGTTCACGGGCATGCACCCAGCCTAGCGAACTTGGCCGCGCTCAGGCAGAGACAACGTTCACCCTGTCAGGAAATGGAGTACGTCACCAGCAACATGCGGTGGTCGGCGCCCGGAACCGTGGCGGTTGAGACCGAAGTCGCCACCAGGTCAATGTTCCCCACCAGCACGTGGTCGATCGCCACAAACGGCCACGCACTGCGGCCCTCGGGGAACGTGGGCACAAACCCCGCGCCTGCCTGATCCGCGGCATCGATGAAGCCCAGGGACTCGATGTCGCGGAACACCTGGTGATCGCGCGTGGTGTTGAAGTCACCGAGCACCAGCATCGGCTCGCTCTGCGCCTTGAGCAGCTCGGTCAGGTGCATCATGCTGGCATCCCAGCCTGCGTGGGTGATGGGCCCCGGCGCGTTGGGGTGGACGGCCAGCACAGTCAAGGACTTTCCCGACGCCTTAATGTCTCCCCGCACCGCACGCGACGCGTATCCGTCGATCGACTTTGCCCCAGCGAATCCGTCCAGCGATTCGGCGTCGGTCAGCGGTGTGCTGGACCAGAGCGCAGTGCCGGTGATCCCGGGCTCCGCCGCCACCTGAGAGTACGGGAGCAGGTCGTCCAGCCCCGCGAGGCTTAGCGCCTCGGCGCTCTCCGGCGTGACCTCCTGTGCGGCGAGCACGTCAACCTGGTTCCGCTCCACGAGACGGACCACGGCATTGGCATCCGCGCCGCCAAAGGTGAGGTTAATGGTCGCCACCGTCAGCGCCTCACCCCCCAAGGCCTGCTGACTGGAGAACATTGGAACGGCCCAGCCCACACCAAGTACCGTCACAGCGACCGATGCGGCAAGCAGCACCCAGGACCTCGCGGCAAGCGCAAGCAATATGGGGACCACGCCGGCAAGGGTCACCCAGGGCATCAGTGCGACCACGAATGCTAGCGGTCCGGCTTCCCAGCCAAACAGTCGGGCAACCACCGGGACGAGCACTGCCGCCAGAGCGAGCGCGGCGACAATCGTCAGCGCTCGTCGCCACGTGGATCGGCGCGCCTCGGGCGGCGCTGAAGCGGCGGCATGCGGGGAGGGGGGTTCAGCGTCGTGCACGCGCTCAGTGTTCCATGCGGGAGACGGGACCGCACGGACTCGCCGCAGAGAGAAAGCCCGCCACGGCATCGGTCGCGGGAGCAACGCCCAGACAAAGCAAAAACGCCCGGCCCCTCAGACGAGGGAGCGGGCGTTGTGAGAAGCTGAAGAACTAGCGCGTTTCGCGGTGGGGGTTGTGCTTGCCACACTTGGGGCAGAACTTGGAGAGTTCCACGCGGTCGGGGTTGTTGCGACGGTTCTTACGAGTGATGTAATTGCGGTTCTTGCACTCGGTGCACGCGAGCGTGATCTTCGGGCGGACGTCGTTCTTTGCCATGTTTTCTCTCCTAGCCTTGTTCTTTCAGTGAATACTGCTTGCGTAGCGAGGGGGGGACTCGAACCCCCGACCTCACGATTATGAGTCGTGCGCTCTAACCAGCTGAGCTACCCCGCCGCGAAAGAGGTGTGCCGCCGCCCGCAATACGGACGGCGGCAACCATCTATCTGAGCCCCGACAGGGAATCGAACCCTGGACCTTTTCCTTACCATGGAAACGCTCTACCGACTGAGCTATCGGGGCAAGCCGGACAAGAATACACGCCAGAGTGAGCAACAGTGAAATCGCCGTCATCTCCGGCACGCAACCAATGTCCGGCGCCGGGATTAGGGTAGCAAAATGGCACCCCCTCGCCCACCACTGCACGCATCGAAGGACTCCCCGGTGGCCATCCCCGCGCTCAGTGCGGCGGCGGCGCGACGAATATTTCTCGATGCGCAAGGGCTTGCAAGGCGCAGAAGCCCCGGCCGCATCGGCGAGCAACAATTCGCCGCTTACGTCGAACGCCAAGGGGTAGTGCAACTCGACAGCGTCAACGTGTTGGCGCGCGCCCACTACCTGCCATTTTTCTCGCGCTACGGCGCCTACGACCGCGCCTTACTCGACACGTTCTTGTGGGGAGCGCCGGACGGTCACTCCGCGCACGCCATCGAACACTGGGCACACGAGGCATCCGTCACGCCAATATCGCTGCTGCCCGCGATGCACGTCAAAATGACGGATAAGGGCGCGTGGGCATCCCGCTCCGAGGCACGGCTCGAGAACTCATATCCCGGTCTCATCGCGCAAGTCCGGGAGGCTGTTGAGGCCACCGGGCCGTATACCGCCACCGAACTGGAGCACCTTTCCCCACGTCAGAGGGCTCGCGGGCAATGGTGGGATCAGAGCCACGTGAAATGGGCGCTTGAACATCTATTTATCACCGGCAAAGTCGCCGCCTCTCGCCGCGGACATTTCCGGCGCACCTACGACGCAACAACGCGGGGCTGGGGGATCGAGGCCGCGGACCGTGGCGATTGGGGCCTGGACCCAGCCAGTGCGTGCCAAGCACTCTTTGATCACGCCATCGCCGCGGTGGGAATCGGCACTCCTAAGGACGTTGCGGATCACTTTCGCCTCAAACCTGGGACCGCCCCCGCACTGGCGGCCGATGCCGTAGCGAGGGGACGCGCCATCTGGGTGGGCGTTCAGGGATGGAAGGAGCCTGCACTGCTTGCCGCGGGCGCCACCGACCCCGGCCACGCCACGGGCATCGCGCTCCTCAGCCCCTTCGATCCCGTGTGCTGGTACCGCCCGCGACTTGAGCGAATGTTCGCTTTTGAGTACCGAATTGAGATCTACACCCCCGCAGCCAAGAGGCGCTATGGGTACTACACATTGCCGTTGTTGATGGGCGATCAGATCGTCGGCAGGTTCGACCTCAAGGCCGATCGCACCGCGGGCGTGCTGCGGGTGCTCGCATCCTGGCGGGAAGAAGGCACTGTTCCCGGGGTACGAAGGCGCAGCGACTCGGAGGTCGCACAGGCCGCAACCGGCGAACTACGGCTCATGGCAAAGTGGCTCGGGCTCGAATCAGTACAAGTGGCGTTACATGGGAATCTTGCTGCGGCAGTGGAGGCTTCAACCCGCTCAAACGCCACGTAGAACGCTTTTTCCACCCGTCTCCCGGCCCCTCGCAATCGCCGAGCGCGCGCTATAGTGAGGGGCAAGCTTTCAGGCACCCGCGCACGGGTTCGTGACGCACAAAGGACTCTCTCCACATGGCCACATCCGCTGACACATCAGCCCCAGTCCCAAACATAAAGCTCAACCGCAGAGTCATCGGCATCAGTATTGGCGCCGCACTCGGAGGCTTCCTGTTTGGATTCGACTCGTCAGTTATCAACGGTGCTGTCGGCTCGATTCAAGGCGAGTTTGGGCTGGGTGACGCGCTCACGGGCTTCGCAGTAGCCTCTGCACTGCTTGGCTGCGCGGTCGGAGCGTGGTTCTCCGGCGGCATTGCGAACAAATACGGCCGCATTCGCGTCATGGTCATCGCGTCGATCCTATTCTTCATATCGGCCTTTGGCTCGGGCTTCGCCGTCGGGGTTACCGACCTGATTCTGTGGCGCGTAGTCGGCGGGCTCGCCGTGGGAGCGGCATCCGTCATCGCGCCGGCGTACATCGCGGAGGTCGCACCAGCAAGGTTCCGTGGGCGGCTTGGCTCGCTCCAGCAATTGGCAATCGTGCTGGGAATCTTCACCGCGCTGCTGTCCGGTCAACTTTTCGCGCAAGCGGCTGGCGGCGCATCGAACGACCTGTGGTTCGGCCTTGAGGCATGGCGCCTCATGTTCATGGCGGAGGCCATTCCCGCCGTGATCTATGGCTTCTTCGCGCTGCGACTGCCCGAGTCGCCGCGTTACCTCGTGGGTGTGGACCGAACAGACGACGCCGCGGTGGTTCTGCGTGACTTCACCGGCGAGACGAACGTCGATGCTCGCCTCGAGGAAATCGAGAAGTCCCTGGGCAAGGACAAGAAGCGCTCGCTCAAGGACCTCCGCGGTACGACCTTTGGCCTCAAGTCGGTCGTGTGGACCGGGATCCTGCTGTCGGTCTTCCAACAGTTCGTGGGCATCAACGTCATCTTTTATTACTCGACGACTCTTTGGCAGGCCGTCGGTTTTGATGAGTCGCAGGCTTTCCTCACCTCCACCATCACGTCAGTCACCAACATTGTGGTGACCATCATCGCGATCGTGCTCGTCGACCGCATCGGCCGGCGCAGGCTTCTGCTCATCGGTTCTACAGGGATGACATTCTCCCTGGCGATCATGGCCATCGCGTTCTCGACTGCCAACGTCGATTCAGCTGGCGACGCGACGCTCGCCGACAACTGGGCGACCATCGCGCTAGTGTCCGCAAACCTGTTCGTAGTGTTCTTCGGTGCCACGTGGGGCCCCATCGTTTGGGTACTGCTCGGTGAAATGTTCCCCAACCGGATTCGAGCGACGGCGCTCGCGATCGCCGCAGCTGCTCAGTGGGTCGCTAACTTTGCGATTACGACCACCTTCCCCGTGTTCGCCAACATCGGCTTGACGTTCGCATACGGGTTCTATGCGTCAATGGCGCTACTGTCGCTGATCTTCGTGTACTTCCGGGTGCCGGAGACAAAGGGCATGGAACTCGAGGACATGCATGACGACATCATCGTCAAGCGCGGCAAGTTTGTGGGCGCGACGGTCGTGGACGAGTAACCCTCCGCACCGACCCGGGACCTAAGTCCTGACTGCCGACAACAACTACATCTAGTGTCGAAATACCAAATCGACACCATATCTAGTAGTCGTAGCCCTCAAAATTGAAGGCTGGCAAGGGAGCGAACATGACCGCCACAGACATTGCAGACCTCGTTACTCCACCGGCAGCACGACCGCGGGTGGTCAAACGCGACGGGCGCGTCCTCGAATTCGACGAGGCGCGCATCAGCGCGGCTCTTAACAAGGCATTCGCGGCGGTGCACGGGACAGTCACAGCGGCACATCGGGTCGCCATCGTTGCGCTTGTCGACCACGTGAGTGACCTTCTGGCAGCTCGCTACGCAGATACTGTCCAAATCTACGAGATCCAGTCGGTGCTCGAACATGAGTTGCTCGAATCGGGAGAGCACCAAGTGGCCCGCGCGTATATCAACTATCGCGTCCAGAGCGACGTCGCACGGTCCAAGGCCAAGGACCTCAACCACGCGATTGTGCGTCTGCTCGACAAGGACTCCGCGCTGGTCAATGAGAACGCCAACAAAGACGCCGACGTATACAACACCCAGCGCGACCTGACTGCTGGCGTGGTAGGTAAAACCATCGGCCTGCGCTTGCTCCCGCCCCACGTCGCAAACGCGCATGTCAAGGGAGACATCCACTACCACGACCTCGATTACCACCCCTACTCGCCCATGACCAACTGCTGCCTGATCGACTTCGAGGCGATGCTCAGTCACGGCTTCCGGATCGGCAACGCCCAGGTGGAGCCACCGCAGTCGATCCAGACTGCCACAGCACAGATCTCGCAGATCATTGCAAACGTGTCATCCAGCCAATATGGCGGATGCACCGTGGACCGCATCGACGAACTGCTCGCCCCCTATGCCGAGCTCAACTACGCAAAGCACATTGCCGAGGCCGGCGAGTGGATCGAGGACGCAGGCCGCCACGCGGACTTTGCCCTTGCACGCACGCGCAAAGACATCTACGACGCGATGCAAAGCCTCGAATATGAGATCAATACGCTGTTTACCTCGAACGGGCAGACGCCTTTCACGTCGGTAGGGTTCGGACTTGGCACTGGCTGGTACGAGCGCGAGATCCAGCGTGCGATTTTGCAGAACCGGCTCCAGGGCCTGGGCGCCGAGGGTCGCACCGCGATCTTCCCCAAGCTCCTCTTCACGTTGCGCCGTGACCTCAACCTAGAGCCGACGGACCCCAACTACGACATCAAGCTGTTGGCAGTCGAGTGCGCCACCAAGCGCATGTACCCGGACATCCTCAACTACGACAAGATCGTAGAACTGACTGGCTCCTTCAAGGCCCCGATGGGTTGCCGTTCCTTCCTGCAGGGTTGGAGTGACGAGGATGGCAACGACGTCGTCAACGGACGTATGAACCTGGGTGTCGTGACGCTGAACCTGCCGCGCATCGCCCTCGAGTCCAACGGCGATCAGGCAGCCTTCTGGCGCGTACTCGATGAACGCCTCGCCACCGTCCATGACGCGCTGGCCTACCGCATCGAACGCTGCAAAGAGGCGGTACCAGCCAACGCCCCGATTCTCTACGTGCACGGCGCCTTCGGTAAGCGACTAGCGCCCGACGATGACGTGGACAGCCTGTTCCGCAACGGACGCGCAACGGTCTCGCTGGGCTACATCGGGCTCTACGAGGTGGCAACCGCCTTCTTTGGTGGCGCGTGGGAGACCAACCCCGAGGCCAAGGACATGACCCTCGCGGTGCTCCGCCACCTGCAGGCTTCCGCACGGGAATGGACAGCCCAGTCCGGATACCAGGTGTCGGTTTACTCCACGCCCAGCGAGTCGCTCACGGATCGACTTTGCCGGCTCGACAAGGAGCGCTTCGGCTCCGTGGCGGATATCACCGACAAGGACTATTACACGAACAGTTTCCACTACGACGTGCGCAAAAACCCCACGCCGTTTGAGAAGCTGGACTTCGAGGCGGAGTACGCCCCGTACACCTCCGGTGGGTTCATCCACTACTGCGAGTACCCCGTGTTGCAGACCAATCCCCAGGCCCTAGAAGCGGTGTGGGACTACTCGTACGACCGCATCGGCTACCTGGGAACAAACACCCCGATCGATCGCTGTTTTGAGTGCGGCTACGCGGGTGACTTTGACCCCACCGCCCGGGGCTTCGCGTGCCCGTCGTGCGGCAATTCGGACCCCCGGTCCTGCGATGTGGTCAAGCGCACCTGCGGTTACCTGGGCAATCCCCAGCAGCGGCCGATGGTGCACGGGCGTCACGCGGAAATCTCCGCACGCGTCAAGCACCTTCCCGGTGCGGTCAGCCTCAGCGGCACCGCAACGGTCGATGGCGCCAAAGGCACCGGAGCGTAGTTGATGGCGCGCACGCCCGAGCCTCGACTGTGGCAGGCGGACAAGGTCAGCCACGGCTACGTCGCGGACTATAAGCCGTTCAGCTTTGTCGATGGCGAAGGTGTGCGCTGTTCCCTGTATGTGAGCGGCTGCCTCTTCGCATGCGAGGGGTGCTACAACGAGGCCGCGTGGAACTTCCGCTACGGCGAGCCTTACTCGCAGGCACTTGAGGATCGACTCGTGGCAGATCTCGCGCACCCGTCGGTCCAGGGACTGTCCCTGATGGGCGGTGAGCCGTTCCTGAACACGGGCGTGGCACTGGCTGCGGCCCGTCGGGTGCGCCAAGAGTTTGGTGACACTCGGGACATTTGGTGCTGGACGGGCTACACGGTCGAGGAATTAATCGTCGACTCGGAGGACAAACTGGAATTACTGTCCTACCTCGATGTCATCGTCGACGGACGGTTTGAGCAGTCTCAGAAGGACTTCTCGCTTGCCCACCGAGGATCAACTAATCAGCGAGTGCTCGATGCTCGCGCCTCATATGCACAAGGGCGTGCTGTCGCGCGCTGAGCCGCCTCTGCGCCACCCGCACCCCGCCCGCACCCGCGCACCCCCACCCGCCCGCCCGAAAGCGTCCTATTGGCTCGATTCCGCACATTCTGGGCTGTCCGCACGCCCTATGGGTCCGATCCCCACCGCACGAGAAGATTATTGACAGAGCAAACAAAAAGGCCCGCTGCGTGAAGCAACGGGCCTGATGTGGCGAGTGGGGGATTCGAACCCACGAAGTCTACGACGGCTGATTTACAGTCAGCTCCCTTTGGCCGCTCGGGCAACTCGCCATGCGCCGCATTGGAAACCAAGGTGGCGCGCATGGAAGAATAGCAAGTGAACCGGCCTCAACGCTAACTGAGGTCCTACATCCGCACATCACGCCGGCGCGTCAAGCGCGATCGGCCACATTAGGAGGCACTCATGGCTAGCGATTCTTCGTTCGACGTCGTATCCAAGGTGGACCGCCAAGAGGTCGACAACGCGTTGAACCAGGCCCATAAGGAGATCGCTCAGCGATACGACTTCAAGGGCGTCGGCGCCTCCATCGAGCTCTCCGGCGAGAACATTCTCATGAAGGCAAACTCCGAGGAGCGCGTCAAGGCCGTCCTCGACGTGTTCATCGGCAAACTCGCCAAGCGCGACATCTCCATGAAGGCGCTCGAGTACGGCGACCCGACCCCGTCCGGCAAGGAGTTCCGCCTAGTGGCGGAGGTCAAGGAGGGCATCGCCCAGGACGTGGCCAAGAAGCTCACCAAGCTGGTACGCGACGAGGGCCCCAAGGGCGTCAAGGCGCTGATCCAGGGCGACGAGCTCCGAGTCAGCTCCAAGAGCCGCGACGACCTGCAGTCAACGATGGCGCTCCTCAAGGGTGCCGACGTCGAAGCCGCGCTGCAGTTCGTCAACTACCGCTGACATGACAGGCGCCGCCACTCGTGGTGCGAGAACTGGGGGCCGACCCCGGGCAGTCCGTGCACACTCGCGCCGCTCACTGCGCACCTGGATTCCCCCACAGCATGGGGTCTGGGCCATGTTGCTACTGCCCTATCTCGCGGGGCTACGCGTTGGCCTCGACTGGCTCCAGATCCCGCTGCTAATTGGGTGGCTGACCGGGTGGCTGTTCTCGTATCACGCGTTACTGGCGGTCAAGACCCGTCGCTTTGCGCGGGTGCGGGTCCAGACGCTCACCTACGGGGCGATTTGCGCCACGATGCTGTTGCCCGTGGTCGTGTTGCGACCGGCCCTGTTCTGGTTCGCCCCGGCCTTCGCGGTGCTGTTGGCGGTCAACGTGGTGATGGTGCGCGGCGGGCGAGAGCGCGCGGCCCTCAACGGCATGGTGTCGGTGACGATGGCGTCCCTGATGCCGATGATCGTGCCCGCTACGGCAAAGCTCGACTGGGCCATGGGTATCTGGGTCGCCGTGGTGGCTTGGCTTTACCTCGCCGGCTCGGTGTTCCACGTCAAGTCGATGATCCGCGAGCACGGCTCGGTTCCCCACCGCGTCGCCTCCGCCATCTATCACACCGCGGCGCTGGGCGTCGCGGTTTTTATCTGGCCGTGGCTCGCCATTCCCTTTGGCATTGCGCTCGTGCGCGCACTGGTGCTGCCAGCACGCCCACGCATGCGCATCGCCGTCGTGGGTGGCGCCGAGGTGGGGATGAGCCTCGTGGTACTCGGGTTCCTGCTCACGATGCCCGCTTAGCCACCCTCTGGGCCCGGTCGAATGCGACGCTACCGCCGGCTCTCGACCGCCTCGGTGATCTTCGCGACCGCAAAGCCCCACGCGTCCGACACTCCTACACCCGGAGGAACGGAGATCTCGTCCGGGTTCGTCACCATGTCAAGCAGCACCGGGCCGCCCTGCGCGAGTGCCCATTCGACCGCACCCGCAACGTCGCCCGCGCGTTCAACACGACACGACTGAAAACCCATCGCCGATGCGACGGCCGACAGGTCCGGATTGTCCATTTCGGTTCCGAACTCCGGCAGCCCACCCTGTTCCTGCTCCAGCTTGACCATGCCGAGGCGCCCATTGTTGAACACCACCACGACAATCGGCAGGTGATACGTCACCGCCGTGCGGAGGTCTCCCAACAGCATCATCAGGCCGCCGTCGCCGCTGAGCGACACCACAGTCCGTTCCCGGTCGAGCGCCTGGGCGCCCAGGGCTTGCGGCATCGCGTTTGCCATCGAACCCAAATTGAACGAGCCGATGAGTTCGCGTGTGCCACGCATCGTGATGAACCGGGCCAGCCATACCGTGGACATCCCTGTGTCGGTGGTGAAGATCGCGTCGTCGGGCATCACCGCGTCGAGCGCCGCTGCCACCACCTCGGGTCGAATCCGCGAGTCCGGGTTGTCGAAGACGGAGCGCACCTTGGCCACCACCGAGGAGTGCTTGTAATCGGGATCCGCGAGCTCGGACTGCTTGTCGCGCCATGCGCCGTAGGCTTCCACCGTCTTGTCCAGGTGTGACCGGTCGGTGCGTGGCTCGACGCGCTGCAATAGAGCGGCGAGGGTGTGCTTGGAGTCGCCCACAGCGGGCACTTCGACGCTGGTGCGCCGGCCAATGTGGCCGGCACGAATATCTATCTGAATGACGCTCTTACCGGTGGGGTACGAGTCCCGGTAGGGAAAGTCGGTACCCACCATTAGCAGCGTGTCGGACGCGTCGAGTGCCGCCGCGGCAGCCGAGTTTCCCAGCAATCCGGCCTGCCCCACGGCGAAGGGATTGTCGCGCTCCAGGCCTGCCTTGGCCTTGATCGTCAGCACCATCGGAGCCTTGAGCCGCTCCGCCATGAGCAGCACCTCGTCACGGGCGTGGCGTGCGCCCTGGCCTACGAGCATGGTCACCTTTGCGCCGCCACTGAGCGCCTCTACGACCGCACTGAGTTGCTCTTCTGGGGCACACGAGTAGACCGGCGTGGGCACGAACCGGGGCTCGCCGGCGTCCTTGGGCAGTGTGGCCGAGCCCAGGTCTCCTGGCAGGGTGAGAACGGCGACGCCTTGGTGCTCATACGCTGCGTTGACCGCCTGCTCGAGCATCTGTGGCATCTGGCTCACTGAGGTCAGCGTGTGCGACCACACGGCGACATCCGCGAAAAGTTGGTCGTTGTTGACCTCTTGGAAGTACTCCGTGCCGATGTCCTCGGAGGGCACCTGACCCGCGATCACAAGGACCGGTGCGTGCGACTTCTTCGCGTCGTAGAGGCCATTCAGCAGGTGAATGGAGCCGGGGCCTACAGTGCCCATGCAGACGCCGATGCGCCCCGTGAGTTGGGCCTGAGCGGCCACTGCGAACGAGGCTGCCTCTTCGTGGCGTACGCCAACCCACTCGATTCGGTCCTCGGTGCGGATGGCGTTCGTCAAAGGGTTAAGCGCGTCGCCGACGACTCCCCAAACCTGTAAGACACCGTGGTCCGCGAGCGCTTTGATGATGCTCTGTGCGACTGACTGACTCATACTGGCTTCCTTTGCATCGACGGTTCGGGGAGCGAGAGGTCTTGCTTGTAGTGCAATCGCAGGTGATGGCTAACTAATTCCAGGGCGCCGGCCGGCCATCGCTTCAAGTCGTGCGATGCGATCGTCCATCGGTGGGTGCGATGCAAAAAGCTTGGCAAGCCCCGCGCCCTTAAACGGGTTCGCAATCATCATGTGCGACACGTTCTCTATCTGTGGGGTCTGCTGCAGTGGGCGCGCGGCGGTTCCGGACTCGAGCTTGCGCAACGCAGAGGCGAGCGCCAGCGGGTCGCCCGTGAGCTTGGCGCCGTCTTCATCGGCGTCGTACTCGCGGGTACGAGAAATCGCGGTGCGGATCAGCATCGCCGCGAACGGTGCCAGGATCAGCATCGATAGCAAGGCGAATGGGTTGGCTTGGCGGTCACTTCCTCCGCCAAAAAACAGCATTATTTGCGCGATGGCAGTGATCATGCCTGCAAAGGCGGCAGCAACGGATCCGATCAGGATGTCGCGGTTATATACGTGCATCAGTTCGTGGCCCAGCACTCCGCGCAACTCGCGGGCATCGAGAAGTCCGAGGATGCCCTCGGTGCAACACACCGCCGAGTTCGCGGGGTTGCGACCTGTAGCGAAAGCGTTGGGGGCCGCGGTAGGCGACACGTACAGCGCAGGCATCGGTTGCTTAGCCTCGTGGGACAGCTCGCGGACGATGCGGTACATCACCGGTTGCTCGACTTCGGTGACCGGGCGGGCATGCATCGCGCGGATTGCCAGCTTATCGGAATTCCAATAGCCGTAGATGGTGCCGCCGAGCGACAGCAAAGCGAAGATCCACAGGTACCTGCCCCCGGACACAAACGAGCCGATGCCGAGCAACACCACCCACAACACGACGAAAAGACCGAGTGTCTTCACGCCGTTGAAATATTTCTTGCTTTCCACTCGTACTCCCGTAGTCAAACCTGCACGGCTTCTCTACCCGCACTGCGTGCAGGGTGTCCACGTACAAAACGTGTCGCCGATGCAACGGGTTCCAGTTTCCGGCAGAGGTTTGACGCTCACGCATGACCGGGTAGCCCGAGGCACAGAATCTCGCCGCTTGAACCCGCGTTCGGGAGTCAGGAGCCTTTGGCTTTTGTTGCGAGGTTACGGAACGGCGTAGCCGGCGGCCCTGAACATCTCGTACCACTCGGATCGCGTGAGCGGGATCTCGGATCCCTGCGCGGCGGCGGCGACCCGCTTGGGCGTGGTGGTGCCGATGACTACCTGCCACTGCGCGGGGTGGCGCGTGATCCATGCGGTAGCGATTGCGATTGCGGGGACGTCGTACTTCTCCGCTAAACGATCGACCACGGCGTTGAGTTCAGGGAAGTTCTCGTTGCCCAGGAACGGGCCGGTAAAGAAACCCGCCTGAAACGGCGACCAGGCCTGCAGCGTGATGTCGTGTAGTCGGCAGTAGTCGACGATGCCGTTGTCGCGAGAGATCGACTGGTCGAGATCCTGCATGTTCGCCGCGATCCCTTGCGCGATGAGCGACGAGTGGGTGACGGACAGTTGCACCTGGTTCGCGACGATCGGCTGCAACACGAACTTGCGGAGCAACTCGATCTGGCCGGGGGTGTGGTTCGAGACGCCAAACGCACGCACCTTGCCTGCTGCCTCGAGCTGGTTGAACGCCTTGGCGACGTCTTCCGGCTCCACCAGCGCGTCGGGCCGGTGCAGCAGGAACAGGTCGAGGTAGTCGGTGCCGAGCGCCTTCAGCGACGCATCAACGGACGCCACGATGTGCTCGGACGAGTAGTCGAAGTACGGTCCATCGCGGACGATGCCTGCCTTGGATTGGATGACCATGGACTCGCGCTGGGAGGAGGTGAGCTGCATGGCCTCGTTGAAGCGGACTTCGCAGCCGTGAAGTTCGGAGCCGTAGACGTCAGCATGGTCCATGACGGTGATGCCCGAATCAAGGGCGGTGCCCACGAGGGTGCGCACCTCTTCGTCGGACTTGTCCTGGATGCGCATCAGGCCGAGCACCACGTTGGATGCCGGGACGTCAATGCCGGGGAGGTTGTAGGTCTTCATGTGATTAGCCTTTCAGGACGTAGCTGAGCTGAGCGACCTGGTCAGCCGTGAGTTCGAGTTCGGGCGCTTGCGCCGAGTCCGTGATGGAGGCGGGCTTGGTTGCGCCGGGAATCGGGATAACCACATCGGACAAAGCCAATTCCCACGCAAGCGTGACGCGCTGCGGACTGACGCCGTGAGCATCGGCGATCTGTTGGAAGACGGCGTAGTTCTCGCCGACTGCTCCGGCGCGAGTGATGCCGCCCAGCGGGCTCCACGGTAGGAAGGCGATGCCCATTTCGGCACACAATTCGAGTTCAGGGTAACTGCTCACAAATGCGGGCGAGAACTGGTTCTGAACGCTCACGAGGCGGCCGTTGAGCAGGTCGTTGGCCAGGCGGATCTGCGCCGGGTTGGCATTGGAGATGCCGGCCATCTCGATGACGCCCTCGTCTAGGAGTTCAACCATGGCGCCGATCGAGTCCGCGTAGGGAACCTTGGGGTCGGGGCGGTGGAACTGGTGTAGGCCGATGGCCTCGACACCGAGGCGCTTGGCCGATGCCTTAGCCGCCTCTTTGACGTAGGCCGGGTCGCCATTCTGGGTCCAGGTGCCGTCACCGGGGCGCAAGTGA
>Ga0307486_1000045_pt1 | contig 138675 bp, 127 predicted proteins | sample CBIW02metaG_FD_203663 | JGI IMG/M metagenome (GOLD analysis project Ga0307486, IMG submission 203663) | Sea-ice brine microbial communities from Beaufort Sea near Barrow, Alaska, United States - CBIW 0.2 | ecosystem: Environmental > Aquatic > Marine > Coastal | place: USA: Alaska | collected...
GGTATGCAGCTGCCGGCGGCTGTGGCCCAGATGTGTGTGGGTATGCTGAAAGGCGCTAACGTTGGCACTCAAGGCTATGCCGGCCTGACCATTGCCGCAGCCAACCTGATTATGGTGCAGGGCTCGCAGGAACAGCAGGCCCGCTTTGCTGAGCCGATGATGGCCGGTCGGTTCTTCGGCACCATGTGCCTGACAGAGCCCCATGCGGGCTCTTCCCTTGGCGATCTGCGCACTCGTGCGGAGCCTCAGCCTGACGGAACCTATCGGCTGTTTGGCAACAAGATTTACATCTCCGGTGGCGACCACGAACTGAGCGAGAACATCATTCACATGGTGCTCGCTCGTTTGCCGGATGCGCCCTTGGGTGTTAAGGGTATTTCCCTGTTTCTGGTGCCGAAAATTCTGGTTAATGAAGACGGCAGCCTTGGTGAGCGGAACGATGTTGCGCTGGCGGGCCTGATTCACAAGATGGGGTACCGGGGCACCACCTCCACCATGCTCAATTTTGGTGAAAAAGACGGTGCGGTCGGCTACCTGGTGGGCGAGGCCAACAACGGCCTGGCGGCCATGTTCCATATGATGAATGAGGCCCGCATTGGTGTTGGCTTGGGCTCTGTCATGCTCGGCTACACCGGTTATCTGCACGCACTGGAATATGCTCGGGAGCGTCGTCAGGGCAGGCCTATCGGGGAAAAAGACCCGAGCGCACCACAGGTGCCATTGATTCGGCACGGGGACATCCGCCGCATGCTGCTGGCCCAGAAAGCCTACGTGGAAGGCGGGCTGGCCCTATGTCTCCAGGGTGCGATGCTGGTGGATGAGAAGAAGTTCGCCACCACCGATGACCAGCGTAATCTGGCTGCAGGCCTGCTCGATTTACTGACCCCGGTGATCAAATCCTGGCCTTCGCGCTATTGCCTGGAGGCCAACAGCTTGGCGATTCAGGTGCACGGTGGTTATGGCTACACCCGGGAATACCCTGTGGAACAGTTCTACCGGGATAACCGCCTTAACCCAATCCACGAAGGTACCCACGGTATTCAGGGTATCGATCTGTTGGGCCGGAAGGTTTCCATGGCTGGCGGCCGGTTTTATCAGGAACTGATGGGGCGCCTCGAAGCAACCATTGGTGACGCCAGGCAGGAATCGCGGCTTGCAGAATCTGCTGATCGTCTTGAACAAGCGATGAAGGCAATAACGGAAGCCACAGACGTTATCAACGGCGAGAAAACCAATGGTGACAAAGAAAAAGCTCTGGCGAATGCCACGCTTTATCTTGATGCCTTTGGCCAGGTTGTGGTTGGTTGGCTCTGGCTTCGCCAAGGCCTCAAAGCCATAACAGGGCTGGCCGGCAAGGGTGAGCAAACGTCGGCGTTTTACGAAGGTAAGATTAAAGCCTGTGAATACTTCGCCCGGTACGAGCTGCCCGGTGTGGTGAGCACCGCAGAACTGCTGAAAGCGCTTGATACAACAGCGCTTGAGATTCTTGAGGATCAGTTCTAGAAACCAGAAAGGGAGCACTCGAAATGGACAGAAAAGCCAAAGCCGTGGTTTGCCGTGAATGGGGCCAGCCCGTTCAGGTGGAAACCATCACCGTTGAAGGCCCCAAGCGCGGTGAGATCACCCTCAAAATTGCCGCCTGCGGTGTATGCCACAGTGACCTCTCTGCCACTACGGGCAAAATTCAGTACCCGCCACCTCTTGTCCTCGGCCACGAGGCGGCTGGCGTGGTCATTGAAGTAGGCGAAGGCGTAACGGAATTTCAGGAAGGTGACCATGTGGTCAGCTCCTTTATTTCCATGTGTGGCAAGTGCCGCCAGTGCGTGCGTGGCCGCCCCGTGCTTTGCGAGAATGCCCGCAAGGCCATGTTTACACTGCCCGATGGCACAGTGAGAACGAAGGACGCCAACGGCGAGCCCCTTAACGTTTTCGGGGCCTGCGGTGTGATGGCGGAATACGCCACCATGCACGTGGATAACTGCGTAAAAATCGACAAATCCGTGCCCATGCAAAATGCCGCCCTCGTTGGCTGTGCGGTGATGACCGGCGTTGGCGCCGTCTTCAACACCGCACAACTGGAGCCAGGCTCCCGTGCGGCGGTTTTTGGAATTGGCGGGGTTGGCCTCAATGCCATCCAGGGTTGCGCCATGGCCGGCGCAGAGATGATCGTTGCCATAGACAACAACCCTAAGAAGCTGGAGATGGCAAAAGAGTTTGGTGCCACCCATACGGTAAACATCAACGAAGTAGAAGATGCAGCCAAGGCCGTTAAAAAGCTGACCGGCGGCGTGGACTACGCCTTTGAATGCGTAGGCGCCGGCGCCGTGGTAGAGCAGGCCTATAAAAGCTTGGCTCGCGGTGGTACTGCCGTGGTGGTAGGCGTTGCCGACCCTAAAGATAAAACCTCGATAACCACGCTGACTCTGCCGGCGGACGAGCGCACCCTGAAGGGAAGCTGGCTGGGCTCGGCCCGCCCGCAATATGATTTCCCTCGTATTATCGGACTGTACAACGCCGGCAAGCTGAAGCTGGATGAACTTGTTACACGCACCTATCCCATTGAAGACGCCGCTCAGGCTTTTGACGACATGGTGGCCGGCAAGAATGCCCGCGGCGTGATTGTGATGGAGCCCTGACCATTGTCAGCGGGAGCGCTGCAATAAAACCAGACACCCTGCTGATACGTTTTGAATTCATTTGAGTGACGAAACAGGAAGCCCGATATGAAGACCCGAATCACCGAGATGTTTGGCATCCGCCACCCGATCATACAAGGGGGGATGCACCATGTCGGCTATGCCGAGCTGGCGTCAGCCGTCTCCAATGCCGGTGGCCTGGGCATCATCACAGGGCTCACCCAGCCCACGCCTGAAGATCTTGCGCGGGAGATTTCCCGGTGCCATGAGATGACCGACAAACCTTTTGGCGTGAACCTCACCTTCCTACCTTCGTTCAATGAGCCGCCTTATCCTGAGTACATCGACGCGATTGTTGAAGGCGGCGTAAAGGCGGTTGAAACAGCAGGTCGCAGCCCGGAAAAGTACATGCCTCAGCTCAAGGCCGCCGGCATCAAGGTGATTCACAAATGCACCTCCGTGCGCCACGCCCTGAAAGCCCAAAGAATTGGCTGCGATGCCGTCAGTGTTGATGGCTTCGAATGCGGTGGCCACCCCGGTGAAGACGACATACCAAACTTTATTCTGTTACCCCGGGCGGCTGACGAACTGAAGATCCCGTTTGTGGCCTCTGGCGGCATGGCTGATGGCCGTAGCCTGGTGGCAGCCATGGCGTTGGGTGCAGAAGGTATGAATATGGGCACTCGGTTCTTGGCCACAAAGGATGCTCCCATTCACGATAACGTCAAACAGGCAGTCGTGGAGGCTGATGAACTTCAAACCCGCCTGATCATGCGCAACCTGCGCAACACCGAAAGGGTTTTGAATAACGCCGCCGTCGAGGAGATCATCCGTATTGAAAAAGAGAAGGGTCAGGCGGAAACCATCGATGATATCCGTCACCTGGTAACCGGTGCCAAAGGCCGTCTGGTACTGCAGGAAGGTAAAATGGACGAAGCAGCCTGGAGCTGCGGCATGGTGGCGGGCCTGATTCATGACATCCCGACCTGCGACGAGCTGATTCAGCGCATCATGGCAGAGGCCGAGTCTATTGTGCGCCAGCGCCTGGCGGGTTTTCTGGGAGACTAGTGCTTGCGATTTCCCGGGCTTACCGGGAAATTGTCTTACTGACAGATACTGACCAGTCACTTTCAAGGCCGTTTGTATCTATGGTTTTGATTGCGAAGTACCAGGTACCCTCTCCAAGCCCTGCGACTTCGTATTCCATCGCCTGACCATCTTCCACAATCTCTTCATTTGACCGTTCTTCAATGCCGTATTCGGTACCGTATCGAACGATATACTGTTCAATCTCACCCATCGCCAGTGACTCGCCGTTGACGCGGGTCGAAGGTGCATTCCAGCTCATTTTCGCGGAGCCAGTTACCGGTTCTGGGTTGGGTTCAGCCTGAAGCATGCCGGCCAGCATCAACAACTCAACGCTTAGATCCAAATCATCTCCGACGCTTGAACGCCACTTAAATCAGGCGCCGCAAGATCCACAGGCCTCCTGGACAGCGCGCCAGCGTCAAGCCCGAAGCGCTCTTCCTGATCTCCGAGCAACGCTATAAACCGGGGTAAGTCGCCATCGGGAGACTTAAGGAATTTTTCGAATGCCAGAGTTGCCAGCGGGGTTAAAGCGACAGAGCTGCTGGTATCAGAAGGATTTACAAGCGATTTCAAAACCAGGTTATTGCCAGGCCAGAACCACTCGCCAAAGCCGACGCTGGCCCGCGAAGGCGTTTTGCATGCAGGTTGAGCATCGCAGCGCATGAGCGTTTGAGTATCTGACTGCAGAATCACTTTCAGCGACTGAGCTGAATAGTCTTCAGGCACTGAAATTCGGAACCCACCATTCTGATTGGTCCTGACGGTTTCGCCAGAGGACGGCTCGTTATCGGGCGTGTTCACCGATGTATCGGGTGATTCAGCTGGCGGGGTTGGCGAATCACCGCCGCCGCAGGCCGAAAGCAGCGAGCTTAGCGCTATGGCGAAGAATCCGAGCCGTGTGCGTGTGTGGAAGGTGGACATTGCAACTCCAGGGAAAGTGGACGATGCAATGCTAACGGCGGAAGGTGTTAAATTTGGCACTTTTTGGTAACGAAACGCGTCAACTTATCGTCATCTACTGTTCGCCCTTTTCAGATTCCCGTTTATTGTCCCTGGCGGTAAAGGCCCAGCCAACGGCCGCCAGAAGAATCAAGCCCGTGATGATTGGCGACACCTCACCGAAGGTGACCAGTGCGCCAATGAGGGACGCTGCGGAAAGCACCGCCGATATCTTCCAGGAATAACCACTGGTGCCGCTCTCTCTTTCAGACATTCTCATGTTTAGTCTCCGGGGAAGTCCCCTGCTACAAATGGTTTGTAGTTACTGGCACAGACGCCTGTTACATAGTTCGCGCAAACAGCCCGAAGGGCATGGCCTTCAGTACGTAACTTACGGGTGTCCATGGCCACCAGGGTATGTAGGCCCGGCGCTTTTCCTTGTCAATGGCTCGCACCAAGGCACGCACACCGGTGTCCAGATCCACTCGAAAAGGCGCATTTTTGGTGTCCCGGTTAATGTTGGTGAGAATGTATCCTGGCATGATGTTACTCACCCGGATTGGTGTACCCCTTGTGTCCAGCTGCAAACCCTCTGCAAGCGAAGCTACGGCGGCCTTAGTTGCAGCATATACGTTCAGTGGTCCACGAAAGCCGCGCACGCCGCTGACCGAGGACATCAGCACCAGATGACCGTTGTTCTGTTCCCGGAAAATTTCCATGGCGGATTCGCATTGGGCGATGGCGGCTACAAAGTTGGTTTCGGCCGTTTGGCGATTGGACGAAAACTGGCCCCGACCGATGGTGGATGAGCTTCCGATGCCTGCGTTAACAACTATCCGGTCCAGACTGCCTAGCTCCTGCTGGAAAGCCCGGAAGACCTCAAACACCTGCTCGTAGTCACACACATCGAGGGGGCGCATAAGCACGCGAATATTGGGGTAGCTGGTCTGCAACTCCTGCTGCAACTCGCTCAGCTTTTCGGAGCTACGGGCGCACAGAGCCAGATTACAGCCCTGCGCCGCCCATGCGCGCGCCATTCCCTCACCCAAACCAGTGCTTGCTCCGGTGATCAGGATGTTTTTTCGCATAAGTGTCTTCCTTAGTGAGGCGTTTTAATTTGCGACGATTGGTGGCGTAGCTGTCAGGACTGGACGTCTCCCAATCAATGAAGCAGTCCCTCTTCAAGACGCTTTATCTTGTTCGTCTCTTCTTCAATCTTTTCCTGATCTTATGGTGGGTAACTTGGATGTTTAATGCCGCCAGCACGCGCGGTACCGCTCTTCGACCGTCGCTGTCATTATTTGCTATAAAAACGGTATTTTGGAACTGAGAAGTTACCTGTTCCAATACAAAATATTTTATTCACGCAACGAAAAGAAACAAGTTGGCACTATCTAAGCCTGATTTTTCTGCAATAAAATGATTCTTTGGATCAAAGATAGACAAACATTTTTTCACAGTGACGGCGGAATGCCCCACTGTACCCGCGATAATAGGAATAGAAACGCATTTTTAGTCCCAAGCCGCGTCTGTGCCCCACCTCCAATGGCATTCATGTAAAACAGGTTTTCGATGTTAGCAAGTAGCCATAATCAGGTTTTAGTCGTCTGTTCCATCATTGTCGCCATTCTGGCGTCTTACACGGCCCTGAATATCGCCAGCCGAGTATCCAGCGCGTCGGGCAGATCTGCCGTGCTGTGGCTGGTTGGTGGTTCCTTCGCCATGGGGTTTGGCATTTGGTCGATGCATTTTATCGGCATGCTCGCCTTCCGCCTTCCCATTGCTTTGGGCTATGACGTTCCCCTGACACTGCTTTCATTACTTATTGCCATTGCTTCTTCTGCGCTCGCCCTTTATCTGGTCTGTCAGGACAAGCTGCCCTGGGGTCGCCTGGTTTCAGGTGGCGTGCTGATGGGGCCATATCCATTTGATCCACGGCGGTAACGAACCCTGTACGATGGATGAAATGGCATTGCCGCTGATCTTGGAGAATTATTCAGAGTTTCCTTAAAGCTCTATCTCTGTCCGTCGATTAATTAAGAACGGTGGATTCGTAGCACAGAGCTCGCTGTATGCGTTATCGCCTGCAATTGACGGGAAAATTATGCGCCTTAGTAAAACTATATTAGTAACGTTTTTTTTGCTCGTTACTGCAGCCTCTGCGCAAGCGGTGGAATCGAAGGAACTGGTGTTCCTCAACTGGCCGGATTACATGGATCCGGAAATTCTTGTGGAGTTCGAACAGCGCACCGGTATTACGGTAAAACAAAGCTATTTCGATTCTGATACTGCCAGGGACGAACTGCTGCTCGAGACCGAAGGTAAAGGCTTCGATGTGGCACTCATCAATGGCGCCTCGATCAGAATTCTGGCGAAACGCGGTTGGCTGGAGCGCCTTGATGAGTCGAGTGTCCCTAATCTGAAGCACATTGATCCACGTTGGCGTACCGAATTTGAAAAAGCCGAAGATTTCGGCGTGCCTTATTTCTGGGGTACGATCGGCATTGTCTATCGTCAGGATCTTGTTCCCTTCGCTGTTTCAAGCTGGAAGGACCTGTTGCAGCCGGTAGAGCAGCTTCAGGGCAAAATCAGCATGATTGGCGATAGCGCGGATATGATCGGCGCCGCTCTCAAGGCGCTGGGCTATTCGCTCAACAGCACCAACGAGGAGGAGATGAAAGAGGCAGAGGCGCTGCTGCAAGCGCAGGCTCCAGCGGTCAAGACCTACCGATATCTTTCCCTGAACGAAGATTCCGCGCTATTAACGGGCGAGGTTGTCATGGGCATGATGTACAACGGCGACACCCGGATGTTGCAGGAGCATAGCGACAATATTGTCTTTGTACTTCCCAAAGAAGGTAGCAATATCTGGACCGACTATTTGAGTGTGCTTAGTGTCTCCCCCAGAAAAACTGAGGCTAAACGGTTCATCAATTTCCTCAATGAGCCAGAGGTCGCCGCGCGGCTTGCACAGTACGTCTATTACGCTACCCCCAACCGGGCCGCAGAAGAATTATTACCGGCGGACTTCAGAAATGACCCCGTTATCTATCCGAGTGGGGAGGCGCTGAAAAACTCGGAAGCCTATCGTCGTTTGCCTCCTCGAGCTCATAAAAATCGCACGGCAATTTTCTCGCGCATTGTTTACTGACCGCCGAAATCTGATCTTATGGGCCCGTTACTATGAACAAAGACAAAGCCTTCATAAGCAAATACAAGGCCTCCTGGATGGCGCTCATTCTGATTGTGCTCGGTCTGCCGGTGCAGGCAGCAGAGCCAACGGAACTGGTATTTCTTAATTGGTCGGATTACATGGATCCGGAGATTCTGGAGGAGTTCGAGCAACGCACCGGCATTATGGTGAAACAAATCTTTTTCGAGTCTGATGCCGCCCGGGATGAACTTCTACTCGAAACGGGGGGTAGAGGCTTTGATCTGGCGATTATCGATGGCACCTCGATTCGAATTTCAGCCAAACGCGGCTGGCTTGAACCTGTTGATGAAACGGATATTCCCAATCTGAAGCATGTCGATCCGCGCTGGCGCGCTGTTCACGAGGAAGCCGAGGTGTACAGCGTGCCCTATTTCTGGGGTACGCTGGGCATAGCCTACCGCCAAGACCTGGTTCCTTTCCCTGTTACAAGCTGGATGGATCTGTTGCAACCAGCCGAGGAGTTACATGGCAGGGTAGCGATGATCAGCGATACCAGAGATCTGATTGGCGTGGCGCTGAAGGCGTTAGGCTATTCGCTCAACAGCACCGACACTCAAGAGCTCAGGGAAGCCGAGGCGCTACTTCAGGCGCAGGCAACGGCAGTTAAAACCTACAAAGCCGTTTCCCGGGATGCAAATTCCGCTCTGGTGAACGGCCAGGTCGCCATGAGCATGATGTATAACGGCTATGCCTTGATGGTTCAGGAACACCATGACGAGATTGCGTTTGTTCTCCCGAAGGAGGGCGGCAATATCTGGGTCGACTATATAAGTGTTCTCAGTGCCTCCACTAATAAGGCCGCAGCCAAACAGTTCATCAACTTTCTCAACGAGCCGGAGATCGCTGCGCGGCTGGCGCAGTTCGTTCATTTTGCTACGCCGAACCTGGCCGCAGAAGCATTGCTGCCGGCTGAGTTCAAGAGCGATCCGGTTATCTACCCGAGCGAGGATGCGCTGGAAAAGTCGGAAACCTATCACCGCCTGCCTGTCCGGACGCAAAAAAACCGTGCAGCGATTTTTTCGCGCCTCGTTAACTGAGCCTCATTTACGAATATGCGCCTTCATGCCAAGGTTTTATTAGTCGTCGTACCCTTAGCGGTGATTCCGCTATTGATCTTGGGGTGGCTGGCCTATGACCAGCTACGCTCGACGGCGATAGAGCGTAGTTCGAGCCAGATGACAACGTTAATGGATCAAATGGCGCGTAACTTCCAGATGCATCAGGACGTTGCCAAAGCGAACGTCAAACTGTTTTCCGATGCCTCGCTGATGCGAGCATACGCTCTGACGAACGATGAGGAAGAGCGGTATGTGCTGATGCTGCCTTCCTTGCTCAAGCTTTTTTCCAGTTATTTGCGTGCCTATCCTGACTACACGGAGATCCGCTTCCTGCTACCGGATGGCTACGAGGACGCTCGTACCACCTTGATGCCGACACCCAATGTTACCGAAGAGGAGGGCGATACACCTTTCTTTCAGGAACTCCGTCGGTTCAGGGGCGAGGTGTTTGTTCAGGTTTCCACTCCCCCTGATAGCCATGCGATATCGCTGCAGGTCGCGCGGCCTGTTCAGCTGATCGACCTGGCTACTCAGGACCCTCTCAACAGCAAGCCGGCACTGCGGGGTTACCTGGTGGTCACCATGCGACTGGATTTTATGGCGGAGCAAATGGTCGCCAGCCGGGTTGGCGGAAACGGTCATACGCTTATCGTCAATGAAGACGGCAAGATTCTTTTCCATCAGGATCCGTCCCAACTGGGCCAGCATATACCGGCGTCGCTGTTGAGTAAGGTTTTGGAGGCGGAAGAAAGTGAACAGTTTTTGCCTGCGTCCTATCAGGAAGCGAATAGCCTGTTGGCGACCCGGCGCTTGCACGAAGGGCTGCTGCTGATCGGCGTATTGCCGGAGTGGGAGCTGCTCGAAGAACGCCAGCGGCTGGGAAATATTGTTGCCTGGGTCATACTCAGTACCGTGGTGCTGCTGATAATTGCGCTGTTGATTGCCATGAACTTTCTTATGGTTCGTCCATTGAAACAGTTGATGGGGGCGGTCCGTGAGATCGGTGATGGAAACCTGGCACCAAAGATCGCCCTATCGACCAGAGACGAGTTAGGCCAGTTAGCGCTGAGCTTTCAGGAGATGGCAGGGAACCTTGAAAAATCACGCATCAGGATCGAGCGTCTGGCCTATCACGATAGCCTGACCGGCTTGCCCAATCGATTCCAGGCTCATGAGACTCTACGCCACATGATCTCTCTCGCCCGCCGCGAGAACGGCAAGATGGCGGTATTGTTCCTCGATCTGGACAACTTCAAGCGCATCAACGACACGTTGGGACATCAAGTGGGCGACCAACTCCTCAAGGAAATGGCAATTCGTCTCACATCAGCCCTGCGGGAAGAAGATTTCATTCACCAGGAAATCCCTCGGAACACTCCGGATGTTCTCGCTCGCCTGGGCGGTGATGAGTTTGTCGTTTTGTTACCCAAGGTCAATGGTTCCCAGGATGCGGCCAAGGCTGCTTTGCGTATTCTTGATATCATGAAAGTGCCGTTTCATTTCGATGATAATGAGGTATACAGCGGTTGCAGCATTGGGATATCCCTGTTTCCCGATGACGGTACTGAAATGGATGATTTGATAAAGCGTGCCGATGCCGCCATGTATCAGGCAAAGGAGCAGGGGCGTAACAATTTCCAGTTTTATTCCGCCTCCTACAATCTTGCGGCGTTCGAGTATATATCGTTGGAAGGTAGGCTAAGGCGTGCGTTAAAAAATGATGAGTTAGAGCTCTATTATCAACCTTTAGTGCAGGCTAAAACCGGTAAAATTGTTGGGCTTGAGGCACTACTGCGTTGGAACGATCCGGTTGAGGGAATTATTCCCCCGGACAGGTTTATTCCTATTGCTGAAGATAGCGGTTTGATTCTGCCGATTGGTGAATGGGTTTTGCGTGAGGCTGGGCGCCAATTAAGTGTTTGGCAGGCTACGGGGTTCAGCGACGCCTTTGTTTCTGTCAATGTCTCCGCTATTCAGTTACAACGCCAGGATCTTGTCACTATTGTCGGGCAAGTATTGAAGGATAACGGGCTTCACCCCTGGCAGCTGGAGCTCGAAATTACTGAAACCGCTTTGATGAAGATCAGGCCAGAGGTGATCAGCGATCTGGACGCGATGCGTCAAAAAGGCGTGACTGTTTCACTGGATGATTTTGGTACCGGATACTCATCCTTGAGCCTTTTGCAGGAATTACCCATAGGCAAGCTCAAGGTCGACAAAAGCTTCGTGCGGGATATGCTTGTCGATCCTAAGGACGCAGCCATTGTCTCGGCTGTTCTGTTTATCGCTAAAAGTTTGGGGCTGCGATCAACCGCAGAGGGAGTCGAAACTCCGGAGCAGGCGGCTCATCTGGCGGGTGAAGGATGTGACCAGCTTCAGGGCTACCTGCTATGCCGGCCATTGCCGGTGGCCGAGATGACTAAGTTCTTGAAGAGTAGAAAAATCATTGCCCCTCAATTCAATACTTGAGGGGCCTTGGGCTTTTCATCTCAGGATATTTAGTACAGTAGGTTTAGAGTCAGGTCGTCGAAATAGACATCGTTATCGTTGCCTTGTTTACGTGTCCCTCTAATGTGGATCTTAATACTGCGCACACCCACTGGCAATGCTCCAGCCAGTGCGGTACGACTAATTCCTGAGCCCGGTGGCAGAGGAGCGAGAAGTCTGGATTCTGGTCAATGCCGGATTCCTAGGCTCGCTGGTCAAACGGCATATCGTCGTACCAGTCCTCCATATTGTCGTACATCTCACCCTTGAGAAGGTAGTAGGGCGCTTTCTGGTAGATCTTGATGTCGTGAAATGGGTCGGTGAGGATCTTGGTCATCCACACCAGTCCCGACTGCACGCCCATCAGTTTGAACAGGTGTAAGGTTCTGAACACCACGGCACCCAGGCCGATAAACAGCCATATCAGGGCAGTGTTACTGATGAATCCAACCAAATCCGTTGCCGGCGAAAGCAGGCCGAACAGATCGGGGCTCAGGACCAGCGCCACCGGGGTCAATGCCCAGATCGACAGCAGCACAACCTTGCGGTTGAGGTTGTAGCCGACTTTCACACGTTCCTTGTAGTCGTGGGTGGCCTTGTTCACCTCATCGTAGGTTTTGGGCTCGAAAAAGAAATGACCGGTTTGGCGCAGTGTCATGGCCAGTAGCCAGCCAACAAGAGCCGCCGCCGCCGGATGAAAAAACACCAGGCCGTAGCTGACCAGAAAACAGCTGGCACTGAGTAGGTGCAGGAACTGGTTGATCCGGTTGTGGTGATAGTAACGGTGATCATCCCATCGTTGTTTTTGTAATTCCTCAAGAAATGTCATAGCAGTCTCCTTAAACATCAAGTGTGGCAGTGGGTTCTTCGGATAAACCGGAATCGCGCAGAGACCGGGTTGGCAATGGATGGCCTGATAACAGTGCTTCGCCCATTCTGATCGGGTGACCTTCGGCGATTCCAGGGCTGAGTTGGTATTGCTCTGAGGCAAAGACAATGATGGTGGAACCGTGCTGGAAGTAGCCCATCTCCTGGCCTTTGCGCAGCGTCGCGTCGCACGGGATCAGGTTGGCACCCCGGTATTTCAGGTCGAGTGGTTCCGTCAGAAAATGAAATTTTATGCTGGCGACCAAAATGGCGGCGACCGGCACCAGCGTCAGGCTGTAATCCGAACGGCCAAACTCAAGTTCCAGAACCGCCCGCTCATTTTTGCAGAACAGTTTCTCGACCTTTTTCAGGGCGATGGGGTTCACGTTCCAGGTGTCCCCGGACACGTAGTTTACCTGGCGAACCTGACAGTCCACCGGCGCATGAAACCGGTGATACATGCTGGATTTCAGTCGCAGGGTGACAAACTGACCGTTGCGATAGCGCGCTGCCAGCCTGGCATCCGGGATCAGATCTTCCAGGGTGTAGGGAAAACCCTTGGCCTGGAACAGCCGGTTGCCCCGAATGCGGCCGCAGGCGCCGACTATGGCGTCGCAGGGGCTGCTGACACTATCGGGCCGGGTGTCTACCGGGCGCAGGCCGGGTTTGAGCTGCCGCGTGAAGCAAGCCTGCAAGCTCTGAAAGCGCCGGGTTTTGGCGTCCTGCAACCGTAGGTCGTCAGAGAAGCACTGCCAGACGGCGATGGATAGCCGGGTCAGGACCGGGCTTTCAATACGGCTGAACCAGCCCATGAACAACGTGAGCCAGCGCCGGGGCAGGCGGTTGGTCAGCAGGAAATTCAGTTGTTCACTGGCGGTTAAACCGGGTGTTGCCTTATTGACCGGATTCACTAGGCCACCGTTACTTCAGCGCGAACCTGTTCCGGGTAGTCCAGCCCCAGATCCGAAAGAAACTGCCGCATAATGGGTTCTGCCTGGAATCGGGCTGCGCGATTGCGGGCATTCTCTGCCATGACGTTGCGGTCGGCCGGGTCACTGAAGAAACGCACGATGGCTTCGGCCATGGCGCTTACATCCTCAGTCAGGTAACCGCTGACCTCGTGCTCAATGATGTCTTTCGGCCCCTTGCAGTTGTAGGCCAATGCGGGCATGCCATGGGTCAGGGCCTCAAGCAGCACGTTGCCGAAGGTGTCAAAGCGTGAGGGAAACACAAACAGATCCAGCCCCAGATACAGTGACGCCAGTTGCTCCTGAGTCTGCCAGCCTAAAAATACCGCATCCGGCATGGCCCGCTGAAGGTCTTCGCTGGCAGGGCCTGAGCCGGCAACTACGATTCTCAGGCCGGGAATCGAAAGTCGCGCTTCCTGGACGATCTCGGGCAGATCGAAAATGCCTTTCTCGCGGCTTAGCCGGCAGGCGATAAACAGAACCGGAGTCTTGTCGTTAGCGCCCGGAATCAGGTCCGACTTGCGGGCAGGTTGCACCCGAAGATCCCGCGGGGCGGTGTGGTGTGCGGTCAGGAATACCCGGTCGTCCGGTAGCTGCATTTCATGACCGGTCAGCCAGTCTCTGTGTTCGCGGTTGAGGACGAATACACCGTCAAACCGGCTGTAGAGCGCCCGCATCAGACGGCGGACCCGGTCTCGTTCGTGCCGGTTCAGGTCGGTGGTGTGGGTAATAAAATCAATCCAGTCCGTGTGCATGAAGAAGTAGCAGGGCACGTTGAACATCTGTTGCAGGAACAGGGCAACCAGTGCCATCGGACCTTCAGTGGAGCAGACAATCCGGTCGTAGCCGCCTTCATAGAATATTCGGGCAATCTCCATCACATCGGGTACCTGCAGGGTTTGCTCGCCGAAGGGGTGCAGGTCGATGTCCGCAATGGGCTGGACTACGTGGAGGTGAGGCTCGGGCTCGGCGTCCCGATGACAGATCAGGAAATCAAGCGGCAGGTTGGTGCGTTTGATTTCTTTGAGCTTGCCGCCCAGCGAGGTGGATACGCCGTTTCTATCCAGCAGGGTGTCGGTCAGGCACAGCGCCCGCCGGGAATGCTCGTTTCTGCCAAGTTGCCGGGCGAACCGGTTGAGCAGGTCTCGGTTCTGATACAGCACGCGAGTTGAGGCCAGAGTTGACCCTGCCAGTACGGTGCTTATCAGCATCGGAAAGGACAGGCTATCCAGCACCTCGGCCATGTTGATATTGCTCATGTTGTCCTGGCGTTTGCCATCGCCCAGAAACAGTGACGTGAGCTGGCTGGGTATTTCCAGTTTGCGGGTCAGCTCCTCGGTGGAGAAATCTTTCAGGCTGGTTCCCTGATGCTTGTCCAGCGCTTTGCGAATCCGTTTGGCGATCAGGTGATTCAGGTGGTTAAACAGCTCGCCGATGATCTCGTTGACGGTATCCACGAACGCCTCGGGATTATTGCGTTTGCTGTCGGCGATCTTATCCAGCTGGGTAATGCAGAACTTGTAGTCTTTCGAAGCCTGCCATTTCAAAAACCGCTTGGGTTTTTTGCCATGAAGCGCATCGTGAATGAACGAGAAAAACTTTTTGGTTTTCCTGTGTTTCTGCATTTCCAAAAACAGGTTGGCGATCACAAAACAGCCCAGCTTGTCCCTGGTGGACCCGCGGTGAAGGAGGATACGGAGCATTCCCGGATCCTTGAGCTTGGTAGCCGCCTGGGAGAAGTAGTCCAGCAGGGCAATGTTGAGTTTCTGGTTCTCGCCGACTGCGCCGAAAGGCGCCACCTGGCCGTTGCGTAGCGCTTCCAGAGCCAGATCCGACGCGGATTCGGTTTTCAGGCGCTTTTGCAGATCGGGCACGTAAAGCTTTGAGCCGCAAAGGCCGGCGAAAATACCGGTGTGGTCATCGGAGCCGCCAGTAACCACTTTGGGCTGATCAGGATCCACACCAAATTCTGACGGGTCCAGGTTGTGCTTGCGGGCACAGGCGCGAATGCGGTCCGGCGTCAGGCTTTGCACCCAGTTCAGTGTCAGTACGCTCTGCCACAGATCCCGCTGGCCGTTCAGCACTTCAAAGCGCCAGAACATCACTGCCAGCTTTTCGAACAGGCACAGATCAATCCGATCGTTGCGGCTGTAGAGGTAGAGCGGGTGCGGCAGAATTACCGGGATATCGTAACGGGCGGCGTAGCGCAGAAAGTCGTAGATATTCTGGCGTTTCTCGTTGAGCATCACTTCCTGTTCGCGGGTGAAGCCGTAAGTGAGCACGTGAATGAATAGATCGTACTCGGGGAAGAAACAGGTGAATTCGCAGCCCACCAGCACATCCACGCCCTTGTCCTGAAGTGCCCAGCAGGACCGTGCGTTGTTGTGGTTGGTGACGGTAACCACGGAACTGCCGTTCTGCTCCAGAACCTTCACGAGTTGCTTGGTTTTGAGCCAAGTTTCGGGCAGACGCAGTATCCGGCCCCAGAGTTCATCCGGCACATCGCTGTTATGGTCGTGGCAGTGAAAGTCGATCTGCAGACAGTCTTCGGGGTTAAAACGCCGGGCCTGCTGGCTGACAAAACTGTCAAACTCTGCTCTAAGGCCACTACGGAACTGTGGTTCGCCGTTGCTCTGCCATTGCATTGTCATACTTAACCCACCTTTCTGGAGTATTGGCCCTGGTTCGCAACCGGGCCGGACAGCCTGCCTGCAAGAAACGGGAATCGGGCTGAAAGCATGTCAGCCAGAAACTGTCGCTTGATCGCCTTATTGGTCAGCTCCGGGCTTTGCCACCACCAGCCGCCCACCTGCATCTGATGAGCTGCGGTGACAAACCGCTCGATCACCTGGTTAAAGTCGTCTTCTGTAAAGCTGTAGCTCATGATCAGCCGGCCAGTGCCTGTCCAGCTCAGCTCAAGCCCGGCCTGTCGGAGATAAAACTGGAACATCCAGTTGTAGCGGCTGGGCAGGGTATAAAGCACCGATAGAATCGAATGGATGTTGGTGATTCGCAGTGGCAGCCCCTCGCTTTCCAGGCGCTGGTTGAATCTGGCCACCCGGTTGTTCCACAGACTTTCCGACTCCCGGTACTGCTGCTGGATATCGGGCTGCTGTATGCGGTTCAGGAACACATTCATCGCACCCATCACATAGGGGTGGGAGTTAAAGGTGCCGCGGGCAAAGGAGACGTTGACCGGCTGGTCGTCCTTGAAGCGCTGCATCAGCCTTTTAGTTCCCGCCAGCACACCAATCGGCAGGCCGCCGCCCAGGGTTTTGCCGTAAGTCACCAGATCCGCCTGTATGCCGTAGAATTCCTGGGCACCGCGATAGGCCAGCCGGAAGCCGGTAAACACCTCGTCAAAAATCAGCACAATGCCGCGTTCGCTGCACACCTCGCGAACCCGTGCGAGCCAGTCGGTATAGCGTTGCTTGTCGAAACCGTTGGTGCGGTCGCTGGCGATAAGCGCCGTATCGGAGGGGGCGTCACTGTTGGGATGAAAGGCCTGCAGGGGATTGATCAGCACACAGGCGATGTCGTTGCGGGTGCGCAGTATGTGCAGGGTCTGTTCACTCAGGTCTGCCAAAGTGTAAACATCACGGGCTTTGCGGGTGTTACCGATGCCTGGCTGAACGCCGTCCCACCAGCCGTGATAGGCGCCGCAGAAACGCACCAGATGGGTCTTGCCGGTGTGATAGCGCGCCAGCCGCACCGCCTGCATGACGGCTTCGGTGCCAGACATGTGAAACGATACCTCGTCCAGCCCGGACACCTGGCGGATGATATTCACGTTGTCAGCAATCAGTGGGTGATAGGTACCCAGCACCGGCCCGAGGGCTTTGGTCTGGGCGATGCCCTCATCCATGCACTGTTTGTAGAAGTCGTAGCCGAAGACATTTACGCCGTAAGAGCCGGTGAGGTCGTAGCGCCAGTTGCCATCCAGATCCTTGATCTGGGACCCGCTGGTTTCATCGGCCATTGAGCCAAGCTTGAAGCAGGCCGGTAACAGTTCACTGTAGGGAAAGGGGACCCGGTAACGGCTGGTGAAGCGCACGTCAGACACGCTGTTTTCTATGGCCCGGCAGTGGGCCAGGGTTTTAGCGCACTGCTGCTCAGCATTGGCCTGCAACTCCCGGATCGCCTGGCGGCGCTGTTGTTGCACCGCGGACGGTGCGCCGTCACTGGCGAAAAACCCGTGCTCATCGTAGCTGAAGAAGGGAATAAGGCGGGCAACGCGCCGGGACAAGTTGCTGTGCCCCCGGAGCGAGGGATATTTCGCCCGTGAAAGCTGAAGCCTGACCATTAGTCTGTAAATAAGGTAAAGGCTGGCAACCGCAGCGAAAGCATAAAAAATAGGGGCAGACGTCATAGATTCTGTTCCTGCTGGATTTCTGGAAAACTAGCAGGGGAAGGTGAAGGCTTTGTGTCACTTTTCCGACAGTTGGATGACGGGGCAATATCGACGTGACCCTGCCCCGCGTTGAGTATTCACAGAGCAGCTAACTCCACGGACACCATGGGGATCACGGAAAGCGCAAGCAGGACTCCCATGGTCCAGTTGAACAGGCGCCTGTAGAGCGGCTTCGTGAGGAGCCGCCTCAGCCCTGCTCCGCCCAGCATCCAGCTGCCGACACAGGGCACCGCAACGAGCCCGAACGCGACGCCAATCCACAGCGCCTGTTGCAACACCTCACCGCTGACGGTTGTGAAGGTTGCCAAAGCGCCGATAGCCATAACCCAGGCCTTTGGATTCACCCACTGAAACGCTGCTGCCTGCAAGAACGACAAAGGCCGTCCGGTTTCTTTACCTTCCAGCTCCGTAGCTGTCGTGGCAATTCGCCAGGCTAAGTAGATCAGGTAGCTGATACCCAGAATCTTGATGATCTGGTGCAACTGCGGCACCGCCTCAAAAACTGTACCCAAACCCAGACTGATCGCCACCACCATGGCTGGAAAGCCGATACAGATGCCCAGATAATGGGGCAGAGTCCGCCACACCCCGAAGTTCATGCCCGAAGTCATCACCATGATGTTGTTGGGGCCTGGCGTAATGGTAGAAACAAGAGCGAATAGCAAGACACTCAGTAATATTTCCATATCCATCATTTCCTCTATTAGCCTCTCTCGTCCTTCCAGAATGGCTTGCTGATTTCGGCCCGTCGCTGGGCTTCTGTTAACCCGATATCGGCCAGCAGGTGATCACTCAATTCAGCAAGTTGTCCACGGCTGCGCTGATTCCGGCGTACTTTGATGCATAGATGCCAGGCTTTTTTGATCGGCAGAACAATGACCATGCTCATCCGTCCCGCTTTTGTAGCCGGACTCGCCGGGCGGATTGCATCTGATGAAGCGAATGGTTGGATACTTGCATCTGTCATGGTCCTTCTCCTTTCTTTCTGTTTCTGACCCTGCTTATTTTAAACGCTCATTTGCCATGGTTACAGATTCAATTGTTTGATATTCTAACCAGTACAGATGCCGTGAATGGCCGTCTGTGCTGGTGATTTCTTCTTAATCTGTACTGGTTGCCACTCTGATGGAAATAAATCTGTACGCACAGCTGGCGGACTCCCTGACGGATCAGATTCGTGAGGGACTATTTAAAACCGGCGACAAACTGCCCTCAGTGCGCCGCCTTGCGCAGCGAGAGGATGTCAGTATTTCAACGGTCACCACGGCTTACAGCATGCTTGAACAGCGTGGCTGGGTGGAGGCAAGGCCCAAGTCCGGCTATTACGTTGCTCAGCGACAGGAAGACAGACTGGCCCTTCCGCAACAGGTAAGAATGCGTCCCAGACCCAGGGCGGCGACCACCTCGGAACTGGTTATGGAAGTGCAACGGGATTCCGCCCGCCAGAAAGGCGTGAGTATGTGCGCGGCAATCCCGGCGCTGGACTTCCCGATACTGACCAACGTTCAGCGCACTTTTACCCGGCTGTCCAGAACCCGTAAGTATCTGGGTGTTGGTTACGACGCACCGGAAGGGTTGCCGGAGTTCCGCCAGCAGATTGCCCGTCGTGCTGTGGATGCCGGCGTGCATGTATCTCCTGACGAGATCGTCAGCACCTCTGGATGCCAGAATGCCATGGCTCTGGGGCTCAGGGTGCTTACCCGGCCCGGAGACATCATCGCTGTGGAATCTCCCTGCTACTACGGCCTGATTCAGATGGCGGAAGCCTATGGCCTCAAAGTGATTGAAATCCCGGCGCACCATGACACAGGAATCAGCATTGAAGCATTCGAACTGGCGCTGGAAAAATGGCCCATCAAGGCACTGGTGTCGGTAGCGACTTTCTCCAATCCATTGGGCTCCGTCATTCCTGATGAGCGCAAGGAAGAGCTGGTCAGCCTGCTGGAAAAGTACGATGTGCCGATGATTGAGGACGACATTTACGGCGAACTCTATTTTGGTGAGCGTCGCCCAAAATCGGTCAAAGCGTTTGATCGCGATGGGCGCATCATGCTGTGTTCGTCGGTGTCGAAAACCATCGATCCACAGTTGCGTGTCGGGTGGATCATGCCCGGCCGTTATCTGGATCAGGTCACTCACCAGAAATTCATTCACCTGGTGAGTGGCTCGACCCTGCCTCAGATGGTCACTGCGGAGATCATGGCCCAGGGCGCCTACGACAGGCACCTGAAACAGGCCAGAGACACCTACCGTCGGCGCAGCCAGCATCTGGTTGATCTGATCAGCCAGCACTTCCCCGAGAGCACGCGCCTGTCCCGCCCCCAAGGCGGACTGGTCGCTTGGGTAGAGTTACCGGAGGCGGTGAATACAACCGACCTGTATCACCGGGGCCGTGCCCAAAATCTGACCATTGCGCCGGGTGAAATGTTCTCAGCCTCCGGACATTACAAAAACTGTTTCCGAATAAATTTTGCTCAGGGCTGGAGCCCGGAACGGGTCAGGGCAGTTCAGACCATCGGGGAGTGGGTGCGGGAGAGTTTGTGATGTGCTAACAGAGGGTGAGGCCTGGCCCGCCGACTCAAGGCAGCCTGACAGAGATTCAGCCCAGCCATTGGGTCAAATAAAAAAGGCCCCACGCTTTCACGTAAGGCCTTGAATAATATGGTGCGCCCAGCAGGATTCGAACCTGCGACCCCTGCCTTCGGAGGGCACCCCATTAGACGGTTTCAACTTACCGGCACTGTCCTAAATCGGCGTAAGTCGTTGCTGTATATAAATATTTTTGGCATGAGCTTGCCCAATCGAAAACCTTTAAGCCCACATAACGACCTCTAGTTTGGGCACAGAGTGAGATTTTTGGATCGCTCGCATATGACCTTTGGTTACCTAGGAATTAGACGATTTTACGGCGCGGGCCGGCCCCGATTCTAGCATCGTCAGATTGGAACTGAGAGAGCCCCTAGTTCCTGGATGAAATAGAGATGAGACTAGGCCAAGCTCACTCTTGTCTAATAGCGTGTAAGCGTCTGAGAAATCCAACTTTAACTACAAGCTATAGTCGTCAGGATAGTGTTCACTTTGTCATTAGTGGGTACTTTTTATTGCCCGCCCGCCCAAACTTATCAGAAGCTCCGTCAGCATTTCCCGCAATTCTTAGCCAGGCTGGAGGCCAAGTACTCAGATCATTTACCCCTGTACCGTCAGGAACGCATCTTCGGCCGCGCCGGCCTCGTCATCTGAGTGGGTGGGCACATGCGGAGTCCAATTGCAGCCACTGGTAGATGCCCTGAGAAACGTCCTGTTGGATCATAGATTATCACAGCGATTGAATGCACTTCTGCTAAAAAAGGGGGGTAGTCGTATAGGGGCACCTACATTGGTGTCCGGGATCATTGAACGACTACAGTCTGAATAAACAAGCTTTTGCAAATTGTCTCGTGAGATACGTGCAATAGGTGCCTGTAGTGCGGAAGAAGCGCCGCAGCTGGGGAGGTCCTACTCCTCTTTTCCTGAAATTCGTCTGGTCTATGGTATTGATCATTCGATTCTTGCGCTTTACGGAATCGAAATGCCTTAACGAATTTCAGCACTTTGCCCGGTGCACTCTCACCTTACCGTAGCACGATCTTCCATTTTCTTTGATCCGACAGCCGCACTGGGGCTAAATTTTATGAGCGTACGCTCAGTTAAGTTAATAAATTTCTTATATTATCAATATTAACTTTTTAACATCATGATTAATAAGAAAAAATTAGTCATAATTTAAATGAGCAAGCGCTCATAATTATCTTGACTTGATCGATCTAGGGTGGGAGTATCCAAAGGGTGGTGCCCGGCAGCGGCCGGATTAACGTGAATATTCCAAGAAGAGAGGCAAGTCGATGCGTTACGAAAAATATCAATCGATCAAGGTCGACCGGCAGGGTGAGGTCGTGCACCTGATTTTCAACCGGCCGGATAAGCTCAACGCAGTGGACGAGCGCATGCACGAAGAGCTTGCGAGCATCTTCTCAGACGTAGCAGCCGACCCTGACTGTGAGCTTGTGGTTTTAACCGGCGCGGGCCGAGCTTTTTCGGCTGGCGGGGATATCGAGTGGATGCAGAAGATGATTGACGACCCTGCAAACTTCGAGAAGACCGCCATGGAAGCGAAGCGCATCATCTTTTCGATGCTGGACTGCGAAAAGCCGATCATTGCCAAGGTAAATGGCCATGCAGCAGGTCTTGGGGCGACGCTCGCGCTTTTTAGTGACGTTATCTTTGCTTCTGAGGAAGCAAGAATTGGCGATCCGCATGTATCGGTCGGCTTCGTCGCGGGCGATGGTGGTGCCGTTATTTGGCCTCAGCTGATTGGCTATGCTCGGGCAAAAGAGTTTTTGATGACGGGGGAGATGATCCCCGCGCCGCGAGCTGCTGAGATGGGGTTAATAAACTACGCCGTGCCCGCTGAAGAGCTGGATGCGCGAGTTGATGAGTTCGCTGGACAATTAATGAAGGGAGCCCGTAAAGCCATTCGCTGGACTAAGGTATCGGCGAACATCGGATTGAAGCAGTTGGCGCACAGCATGATGGACGCATGCATCAGCATGGAGGCTCAGTCGAACGTAACGGCTGACCATCAAGAAGCCGTGAACGCGTTTCGTGAGAAACGCCGTCCCGTTTTTACCGGAAAATGATGAGCAACCAAAGCGATTTGACCAAGCAATGTGGTGATGTATGACTTTGAATGAGCCAGAACACATTCGGATGATCCGTGACACCGTTAGGCGGTTCGTGGATCAGGAGATGACCCGCCGTAAGGCCTACGAGTGGGACAGGGATAATCACTTTCCTCGCGACGTCTTCGACAAGTTGGCCGAGACCGGAATGATGGCGGTAACGGTTCCTGAGGAGTTCGGCGGCAGTGGCCGCGACATCCTCGCTACCATGGCGGTCATCGAGGAACTTGGGCGGCGCAGCCTGGCGGTGGCGGTGCCGTACATCATGTCCACCTGCTACGCGGGCATGAACCTCGTTGAGTGCGGCTCGGAAGAGCAGAAGCGGGAATATTTGCCTAAGGTCGCTACGGGAGAGCTGATGTTCGCCTACGGGTGGACTGAGCCCGACGTTGGCGCCGATCTCGCCAGTGTTAAGACGACCGCAAAGCGTGTTGGCGACAAGATCATCGTTAACGGCACCAAGAGATTCTGCTCCGGAGCCGCCATTGCTGATTACATCTACGCTCTAGTGCGGACCGGACCTGCTGATGAGCGTTATCGAAATCTATCGATCGTACTGATTCCACCGAACACCCCGGGTGTCGACATCGATTTCCTCGATTGCATGGGAATGAAGGGGGCTGCGACCACCGACGTTTCATTCACAGATGTGGAAATCCCTGTCTCTAATGTGATCGGAGGTGAAGAAGGCTGGAATCGTGGCTGGGAGTTTATCGTCGGATCGGGTCTGGACGTAGAGAAACTCGAGGTGGCTGCACTGTCACTCGGGATCGCCGTGGGAGCGGTCGAAGACGCATGGGCATATGTTCAGGAGCGTCAGCAGTTTGGCCGTAGAATTTTGGAGCATCAGTCCATTCGCCACATGCTGGCTGACATGCAGACGAGCCTTCATGCCTGCCGTTTGGTCATGGCCCAGGCAGCTTCACTCGCGCAGGCCGGTGAGCGCTGCAGCATCGAAACTTCGATGGCAAAGCTCTTTATCTGCGAAGCGGCCAAGAAGATAGTGCTCGACTGCCAGACCATTCACGGCGCGTATGGCTATGAGAAGGAGTTCGGCATTGAACGTTACGTCCGCGATGTCTTGCTCATGCCTATTATCGGCGGCTCGTCCGCAATTCAGCGCAACAACATCGTGAACTGGATGGGGCTGCCGAAGGCATAAATAGGTTTGTTCATAACAAAAACAAAGGAACCGACGATGGATATTCGCTTTAAGTTCGACGGGCTTCGTGTTCTTGTGACCGGTGCGGCGAAAGGCCTTGGTAGAGAAATGGCTAGTAGCTTCGCGGCCGCCGGCGCCCGGGTCGTTGTTAACGATCTGGATGTCGACGTGGTCGAAAGGACGGTCGGGGAAATCGGGAAGCAAGCGTTCGGTGCGCCCGGCGATGTCGCTGACGAGACTGCAGTTCGGGGTATTGTCAAAACGGCACACGAGTGGCTGGGCGGAATCGATGTGCTTATTAACAACGCAGGCATCGCTGATCAGGTCGTCCCCACGGTTGAGCAGAGCCTAGATGCATGGCAGCGCGTGATCGATGTCCATTTGCGCGGAACTTATCTGATGTCCCGCGAGGTCGGACGGCTAATGCTGCCTGTGCGGCAGGGGTGCATTATCAACTTGGCGTCTGTAGCCGGCCTGGTCGGCCTACCAGGTCGCAACGCCTACAGTGCAGCCAAGGCCGGTGTCGTCATGATGACGCGCACACTCGCGACCGAGTGGGGGCATTACGGAATTCGCGTCAATGCCGTTGCGCCAGGTTATGTGTCGACGCCGCTTCTAAGAGATCTTTTAGACTCTGGTCGCGTTCGCTCCGAGCCACTTATCCAGCGGACTCCGCTGAATAGGTTGGGGCGGCCAGAAGAGGTCGCTGGATGCGTACTTTTCCTTGCCTCTAGCGCAGCTTCGTTCATAACGGGCGCAACACTCGCCGTCGACGGTGGATGGACGGCGGTGGGCGGTGACCTGCCGATTACTTCGGAGGGCGAGGTATGACATTTCACTCTGCCGTCCAGCCGCTACCTAAGTCCTTCCGGGAGAGGACGATATTCGATCTCATCGATCGCGGAGCGCGCGACTACCCCAATCGCCTTGCCGTCGTTGCAGAGTCAGCCCTTGAGTCGCAGGTGCGATTGACCTACGCGCAACTAACTTGGTCAATCGACAAGGCGGCCGACGCGCTGCGCTCTGCGGGCGTACGCGAAGGGGATCACGTAGGCATATTGCTCTCGAATGAGGCAGCCTGTGAGTTCGTACGTATCGCTTTCGGTGCGATGCGCTTGGGGGCTGTAGTCGTGCCCCTGAACACCAGATATGTCGCAACCGAGCAGCTCTACAGCGTTACGCAGATGGACTGTCGCGTGCTGGTTTATGAAAGTGTTTTCGGGGAAACCGTTCGGCAAATCGCTCCTGAACTTTTAAATGTGAAGGCGTTCATCGAGGTTGGCGCGAATGTCGATAATGATGCCTTGAGTTGGAGTGCGCTATACGCGAGCGGGCGCGCTGAAGAGAGAGGGTTTCCAGAAATCGGCGAGGACGACTTGGCCGATATACTGTTGACTTCCGGCACAACCGGGCTTCCCAAGGGCGTCATGCTGACGCACAGCAACGCCGTAGCCACCGGAGTCGCGATCGCCGGCGCGCTTGGGCTTCGCGCAACGGATGTCTATCAGAGTGCTTTTCCTCTCTTTACCAGTTCCGGATTTCACTTCAATTTGATGTCGGTTCTGACTGCAGGTGCAACGATTGTGATCGAACCGCGGTTCGATGTCGCCGAGATGCTCGAACGAATAACGCAGGAACGCTCTACCGTCTATCTTGGTGTGCCGGCCGCCTACATCTTTATGATGGAAGTCTACGACCAGAGTCAGCACGATGCGTCGAGCATCCGACTGTTCGATTACGGTGGTGCGCCGATGGCTAAAGATGTCATCCGGCAGTTGTCATCGCTCTTTCCCAGTGTCGAGCTGCGGCAAACCTATGGTCTGACCGAGTCCGGTCCAACTGGCACGTACCTCACCGGTGACTTGTCTCTCACAAAGCTCGGTTCAATAGGCCGTGAGATGCCGCTTTGCAAGGTTCGTTGTGTTACCCCCGATCTATCGTCCGTCGCCGTCGGCGAGATTGGCGAGATCGTGATGTGTGGCCCGGCAATCATGCGCGGCTATTACAAGAATGCCGAGGCAACAGCTGCATCGATACATGATGGCTGGCTGTGGAGCGGAGACCTGGGAACCGTCGATGAGGATGGCTTTCTGTACTACGTCGATCGTAATAAAGACATCATTATTCGCGGTGGGTTCAATATCAGCTCCATGGAAGTGGAGAACGTGCTGTTCGAGTATCCGCATTTACAGGAGGTGGCAGTCGTTGCCGTGCCGCACGCAAAGCTTGGTGAGGATGTGTGTGCGTTCGTCGTTCCACGAAAGAATATGCAGCTTGATATTAAGGCCTTGCAGGAATTCTGTAGCGAACGATTGGCGGACTACAAAGTGCCTCGGCAGATAGTGCTCATCGACGAGCTGCCGCGGAATCCGACCGGAAAAATTCAGAAAAATGTACTTCGAGAGAAGGCTGTGTCGCTTAATTAAACGCTGTCGCGACCTGAGCCGGTAACAACAAAAACCAGAAGGAGAAATGAAATGGTAGACATTACGAGACGTAAGTTTCTTACCACTGTCAGCATTGGTGCAGGAGTAGCAGCAACGGGCTTTATTCCGTCACCCTTTACGGGACTTGCCCGCGCCGCAGGCGAGGGTGACGAAACATACAAGGTGGGCCTGATAACAGCCCTCAGTGGTTCGGGGGCATCACTTGGGCAGCCAATGCTCGTTGGCGCCAAAATTGCTGTGGAACAGATCAACGCTAGCGGTGGAGTCAACGGCAAGCCCCTAGAGTTGCTCGTCCGCGATAGTCGCGCTAAGCCGGCCGACGCCACAGTTGCCGCACGCGAGTTAGTCGGTGAAGGGTGTAATCTGTTGTTCGGAGCGGTATCAAGCTCCGTCGCCCTAGCGATTACTGGAATCCTTCCGCAGCTGAATGCAACTCTGATTACTTGTGCTGCACACTCGATGAAGCTCACCAAGGAGAACTTTAACAAGCATTACTTCCGTATCACCGACAATCCGTACATGCGGGAACGGGCGATCGCTAAGTTGATGGCGGAAGAATACCCCAGCGTGACTAAATGGGGTGGGTTGATTCCTGACCATGAGTACGGCCGCACCACATGGAGTGCGTTCAAGCACGGACTGAATGAGTACTACCCGCAGATTACAGGTGTGGACCCCAGTGTGGCGCGTCCTATTCTCACTCAGTACGGAGCCAGTGACTTCCGCAATTACATAGCCTCCGCAATGACCGGTCCATCGGAAGGGTTCTTTGTGTCCGTGTACGCTGGTGAGGCTGTAACCCTATTCCAACAAGCGAAAGCGTACGGCTTCTTTAGCAAGGCAAAAGTGATTGTCGACAGTGCCAACGAATTCATCGTTGCGAAGGCAATGCGTGAAGAAATGCCAGAGATGTGGGTGGGAAGCCACTGGTACTACGGGGCCTTCGAAGGCAACGAGATCAGCGACCGGCTCTATGAGCGCGTGGTCGAGGTTACTGGGGACAAAACGCCGATGGGATTCGTCTCCGAGGCACACAGCGCAGTTCTCGCCTATGCAGCAGCGCTCGAAAAGTCGGGGACGAGCGACACCCAATCTGTAATCAGTGCACTGGAAGGCCTCACGTTCGAGACGGCGACGGGGCCTCGCACTATACGTGCCGAAGACCATCAGACGATTAAGCCTGTGGTTCTTTATAAGCTTCGCGGCGCGAATAACGCAGATGGCTTTGAAGTGCTCGAGACGCGGATCGTTAAAGGTGAAGATGTGATCGATCCGCCGACACCAGGAAAAGCGATCAATCTCTAACCTTTCCTACCAATCTTGTCGGCGGTGGGTCTGGCTCCCATCGCTGGCCAGTTCTCCCCCAAGAGTAAACTAGGAGGGCGTATGCTGAGCGACTTCGGGCTTGTTGCATTTAACGGTCTAGCCTGGGCCATGGCGGTCTTTATAGTGGCCGCAGGTTTGACATTGGTTTTCGGAATATTGCACGTTCTCAACTTCAGTCATGGGGGCTTTCTCATGATTGGTGCATATGTGAGTCACGACTTGCTTTCCTTGCTTGATGGAGACGTATCGACCATCAGCTACATCGGTGCGGCACTGGCCGGTGGTGTTGTGGTTGGCGTGCTGGGCTACTTCGTCGACCGTTTGGTTCTACGGCGCCTCAAGGGTGTAGAGGAAGCGTATTCGCTTATCGCGACCTACGCGCTGCTTTTGCTCTGCGTGGGGGCTGTAAAGATGATCTGGGGTGTTAACTTTATGTCAGTGCCTGCGCCCGAGGCCCTATCAGGAGCTCTTTTCTACCAAGGCGTATTTATGCCGACCTACTCGATGTTCGTTATCGGGTGCGGTGTCGCAGTGTTTCTCTTGCTCGATATTTGGATACGACGATCACGTACCGGAAAACTCGTCCAATCAGTGGCGGCGGACCCCTGGATGTGTGGGCTTCTCGGCGTGAACGCGCCTGCGATGTACACAGCGGTCGTAGTCATTAGCTTTGCGCTTGCCGGACTTGGAGGTGGTTTGCTTGCCGCGAATCAGAGTCTCTCGCCCGAACTAGGCGGCCACTACATCATTCAGGCATTCGGTGTGATCATCGTCGGCGGTATAGGCAATATCCGTGGCGCTTTTCTCGCTTCCGTTCTTCTCGGGCTTGTCGTCTCCTTCGGGACGGTCTACGTCCCCGAGTACCCGGGTATCTTCTTCTATCTTGCCATTGTGGCAATTCTTATGTTCCGCCCCGAGGGGCTGATTAAGCAAAAGGGGTTAGCATGATGGAGCATTCTAAGCGACATCGCGACAAGTACCAGGGATTGCCGCTTATATTAATGATACTTGTGTTGGCAGCGATCGCTTCAGTGCCGTTCTGGGCTGGCGGTGGATTCATATTTTTGGTAGGCCTGCTGCTGATTCAAACCCTCTTCGCTCTAAGCTACAACATTCTGTTTGGGCTTACTGGGCTTGTCAGCTTCGGTCAGGCGGCGCTCTTCGCGACGGGTGCCTACGCTACCGCCTATTTAATGCGTACCGTCCCTGATGTCCCTTTTTTGCTGGCGTTGTTGGCGGGTGGTTTGGCCGGTGGGGTGATCGCTGCCTTAATTAGTGTTATCGCATTGCGTCGGGCAAGCGGTATCTACTTCGCCATTCTGACGCTCGCGCTCGGCCAACTCGTCTACACAATGATCGGCAAATCAACTGCGCTAGGGCGCGAAGACGGTATGACAGGAATCGCTCGGCCAGTGCTCAATCTGTTCTTGTTTGAGGTAGACCTTTCGGTCGGAGATCGTTACTTCTTCTTCATTCTTGCGGCCTGTGCCTTTGTGGCGGGGTTACTGTGGTGGGTCTGGTATGGACGGATCGGGCGGGTTTTGTACGCTATTCGCCAAGACCCAGAGCGGGTGAATTTTCTTGGGGTCAACGTACAGCGTTACCGAGAGATCGCTTTCATCATTAGCGGAGTGACGACCGCGTTCGCGGGCGCGCTCCTCGGTCCATGGCAACAAATTCTCACGCCTGAGATTGCGGACTGGAGCTACTCAGCTTTACCTATCCTGATGTGCCTGCTGGGTGGTGCGACCTATTACTGGGGGCCGGCTGTTGGCGCGGTATTGTTCGTCGGCCTGAGTCATGCGACGCGTATGATGCCGGGGATATCGGAGTTGCTGATCGGTGTGGTTCTTCTTCTGGTTGTTTTGGCGGTGCCGGGTGGAGTCGCCGCGGGACTCGCGCGCATCGGCAAATCCTGGCGCCGGTCTACAGAGGAGGAGAGCATATGAGTAAGTTACTTGAAGTGTCGGGAGTCGCCTTTTCCTATCCTGGGGTGAAGGTCCTCAAAGACATCAACCTAGCGGTCGGGGCAGGTGAGAGTCACGTTATAATCGGTCCCAACGGCGCGGGTAAAACGACGCTGTTCAAAGCCCTTAGCGGTGAGACTAAGCCGAGCGAGGGCAGTATTTATTATAAGAACGACGATATTACAGGGCTCGACGCATGGCAGCGTACCCGGCTTGGATTCGGCCGTACTTTCCAGGTCGCGCGCATCTTCCCAGATCTGACAGTCTTGCAAAATATGGTGGTTGCGGTCGAGTGTCGACAGCGCATTGCTAAGTCGAAGCCACGCCCCTGGTGGCGCGCCTCTCCAGCCCGAGAAACGATCAAGGAAGCTCAGAGCAGGCTCGAAGAGTTCCGTCTCCTGAGTAAAATGCATGAAGAAGCGTCGGTTCTTTCACACGGTGATAAGAAACGTCTGGAGCTTGCGGTATGCCTTGCGCTAGAGCCGCGCCTCCTAATGCTTGACGAGCCGACGGCAGGCATGTCACCGGAGGACCGCATTGGTGTAGTGAAGCTCATCCAGGAACTCCAAACGCAGCACGAGCTGACCTTGCTGCTAACCGAGCACGACATGGATGTGGTTTTCGGTCTGGCGACTCACCTCACTGTTTTGAGTCAAGGAGAGATTATCGCGAGCGGCAAGCCCGATGACGTGCGTAATGACCCCTTAGTCCAGAAAGTCTATCTTGGGCAGGAGCCGCATTATGCTTGAGGTCAATGACATCGACTCGTTCTATGGTCAGAGCCATGTGCTTTACAAAGTCGCTCTGCGCTTAGAGAGGGGGAAAGGTGTGGCTCTAGTGGGCCGTAACGGTACAGGTAAAACCACGCTGCTTAAAAGCATCATGGGCGCAGGCCCAGCGGTTCGGGGAGAGATTCGCCTCGATGATAAGAGCCTTGGGGGCTTGCCAACTCATCAGCGCGCGCGGCTAGGAATCGGACTAGTTCCGGATGACAGGCGAGTATTTGCGCATTTGACGGTTCGGGAAAACTTGGAGCTCGCTGCACATGCGGTTGCAAAAGGCGGGGCGCGCTACAGCACTGAGGAAGTTTTAGAGCTGTTCCCAATGTTGCAAGCGCTGTCAGGACGTTTGGGGTTCCAACTCAGTGGTGGTGAGCAACAGCTGGTTGCTGTGGCACGAGCGGTACTCGCTAAACCGAGTTATCTGTTACTCGACGAACCTACAGAGGGGTTGGCCCCACTGATTGTGGAGAGTATGCGCGACGAAGTTAGAGGTATTCGAGCGCGCGATAATATCGGACTGCTGCTAGCTGAGCAGAACGTAGAGTTTGCCCGCTACTGTACCGACGAAGTGCTGGTGCTTGATAGCGGTCAAATTGTCTTCTCCGGTTCTTGGCCGGAGTTTGACGCTCGTCCAGACATCCGTGAAAAACACCTCTCTATTTAACAGTGGAGTACGTCACGTGATCGAATCAGAAAGAAAATTGAGACACTGGCCATCTCAACATGAGCAAGTGGACAGCAGGCGTTACCGGGCAGAGGGAGACTGGCGTGACCGGACCGTCGTTGATGGTCTAAACGAATTGCTTCGGTCGTGTCCGGAGGACATTTGCATCACCGATGACCGCAATCGGGTCAGCTATCGCCAACTAGATTTCGAAGCGCGGCGACTAGCTGCGCATTTTGAACAGTGGGGTCTAGGCAAGGGCGATGTCATTTCGTTCCAACTTCCGAACTGGTATGAAGTAGCCGTCATCAATATGGCCGCAGCGTTAGTGGGTGCGGTATGCAATCCAATCGTGCCTATTTACAGGCAGCAGGAAGTCCAGTACATCTTGAATGATGCCGCCACGAGCGTAATGTTTGTGCCGGATATGTTCCGAAAATTCGACTACGTTGCGATGATGAAGAGCATACGCTCAGGTCTTCCTTCGCTAGAGCGTGTGATTACCGTGCGCGGCGGTGGCGGTGACCTGTGCTTCAGCGACCTTGTGGCAGATGGCACGACCTACACCGGGAAAGCCAGAATCAACCCGGATGATCCGAAGCTGCTTATGTATACCTCAGGCACTACAGGACGTCCAAAGGGCGTCGTCCACAGCTCAAACACTCTCGGCGCTGAGCTTGGTAGTGTCGTAAACTTCTGGTCCCTGTCCAGCCGCGATGTATGTCTCATGCCATCGCCGGTTACCCATATCACCGGTTACCTCTACGGAATCGAGTTTCCATTCGGATACGGTATCAGGGCTGTGCTCATGGAGCAGTGGGATCCGGTGCTTGCTGTTGAGATAATTCAGGAGCAGCGTGCAACCTTCACGGTTGGTGCGACCCCTTTTTTACAGGAATTGGTGGAGGTGGTCGAGAACCAGGGGAAGGCGTTGGACAGCTTCCGAGTCTTCGGGTGTGGTGGTGCGTCCGTGCCGCCTGAACTAGTGCATCGAGCCTACCGCGCCCTGCCGAACACCGTTGTCTGTCGCGTGTACGGCTCTACCGAGGCGCCGACAGTTTCTTTAGGCGTTGCCAGCAGGGATGCTGAGAACTTAGCGGCCGATACCGACGGTAGAATTGTCGGGCATGAGGTTCGAATACTTGGTGATAAGGGGGAGTCACTTCCTGACGGTATCGAGGGTGAGATCGCCACTCGAGGACCGGAAGTGATGCTTGGCTATCTGAACGCAGATGATACCGTCGAAGCCTTCAACGGAGATGGCTTTTTCCACACCGGGGATATCGGCTATCGTACACAGAAAAGCTACATTGTCATTACGGGTCGGCGGAAGGATCTTATTATTCGAGGGGGGGAGAACCTCAGCGCCAGGGAGATCGAGGATGCGCTCTTTGAGTACCCTGGTGTTCAGGAAGTCGCCGTTGTACCCATGCCACATGAACGACTTGGTGAGACTGCATGTGCGTATGTACGGGTCGGTCCTGGTGTCGAGATCGACGTAGCGTTGGCTGCCGCGTTTCTCTCCGAGCGAGGTCTCGCCAAACAAAAATATCCTGAGCGGATAGAAGTTGTAGATGAGTTACCGCGGACGGCGTCCGGAAAGATTCAGAAATACCGTTTACGAGATGATATCAAGCGTCGGCTCATGGGTATAAACGAGTAGTTTTTTCCTGAGCTTAATATCCATTACTCTATCGTTCTAAGGCTAATGCTGCGAGCTCAGCATGAGTTGCCATCGCGATATCGATGGAGCATGTAGGAACTTTCATGACAGCAAAACGACGGGGAATGACTCGCGCGGAGCGTTCCGAGAAAAATCGGAGCGTGATGATGCGTGCTGCAGAGGAGGTGGTCGGTGAATATGGCTACCGTGATGCGTCTATAGCGCGCATCACGGAGAAGGCAGGAGTGGCGGAGGGTACCTTTTACCTATACTTCAAATCGCGGCAAGAGCTGTTCGATCAACTCTTGCCGCATTTGGGAGAGGAATTGATCGAGTATCTAAAAAAGCGCGTAAGCGGAAGTGATAGTGCCTTAGAGGTCGAAGAGCGAGGGTTCCGCGGATTCTTCGAGTTTCTGCAATTTAACCCGAGCTTTTTCCGAATACTCAACGAAGCAGAAATCGAAGCGCCGAAAGCTCATGCAGTTCATTTTGAGAAACTTCGTGCTAACTATTTGGTTTCTCTCAAGCGTAGCTGGAGTCGGGGAGAGCTGCCGGGCTTCGAGGAAAGAGAGCTGGAAGTTTTAGTCTACATGTTAATGGCGGCGCGCAGTTATCTCTATCTTCGCTATTCGAAGACCGAGGGCGGACCCCGTCCGCTACCCGATTGGGTTGTTACTGCTTACTTGAAAGTCGTTGTTGGTGCGTTTGGCTACGGCGCCGAGTCTGCTTAAAAAAATCCTGACGCAGTCCCAGAGAAATTGCGCCCAATCGATCGGAGATCATTAGATGTCTAGAGCAGATTTTAAGTTCTACTTTCCACATCGAATCCGCTATCACGAAGTCGATCGCCAAGATGTAGTCTTTAACGGCCATTACCTCACGTACTTCAGTACCGCCATCGTAGAGTTCCTCCGTGAACTAGGCTCCGATTATTACGCGGGGTCGAGCAGCTCCGCATCTGCGATCGATTTTCATATAGTAAAATCTCTAGTGGAATACCGCGCCCCCATTCGGTTCGATCAAGAGATCGAAGTCTTCATTCGGGTAGCCAGAGTCGGGACGTCGAGCCTGACCTACGCTGCAGAAATTCATCCGCGCGGTGAGGAGAGGTTGCTGGCAAGCAGCGAAATTGTCTGGGCCGCGGCGGATCAACGAACTCACTCGTCCGTGCCGGTTCCAGAGGACTTGGTCCGGCGGTTGAATGAGTACCAGGCCTGCGAGGAAGCCGAGTGAGCCCCGCGTGTTATACGGCGGAAACCCGTTCAGCTGCGGATTTCGACCAGTGGCTCATATTCAATTCCTCACTACAGGGGTTTTATTGACCGTTCAAACTATTCCTGCGCCGCAAGCCACCGTCGCAAAACGAACCGAATGTTTCCTTTCTCAAAATTTACGAATACATGACGGTCATCGTCGATGATATCGGAGTCCTCATGCCAGCAAGTAGGGTGCGCCATTTCCTGTATTGGAAAGGACGTGGACTCCTTTTTGCTAGATTCCTAAGAAATACACGCAGTTCCGCTGCTTAACAGTCCCGCTAAAAATGGGGGATAACCCTCGGTTTCCAGCTTTGGTCATTCGGGTTATATAGATCGCCAGTGATATCGGCATCGATCACGTAGTGCCCCTGAAGTGGGCTTGGGATCATGGAAGCAGGGGTAATCCCCCCGATAAAATGCGGGGTAACCGGCGTACTGAGTAAAATTTACATCAAGCGAGTGAGGTAATGTTTAGTGTGGGGGAGGGTGACAACAATAGCCACTGTCGCCTCATGGGCGGCAGTGGCTGGCTGGGCTTATCGAATGACGAACCCACGACCCACCGGGTCTGTCTCGTCGATCAACCACTTGCCGTAGCCAACGAGTTCGGCGGTGCCTTGAACGCTGGGACGGATCGCTTTGAATCCACCGATCTCTGTCTCGCCGAGAATCTCGCCGGTGAAGCGTCCGCTACCAAGTAGCCCCTCAGAATAAATTGGGCGGCCGACCTCGAGTTCACCTCGGGCGTGAAACATCGCCATCATAGCGCTGGTTCCAGTTCCGCCGGGAGAACGATCCAGCTTTCCGCCGGAGAAAACGTGAACGTTACGGTAGAGAGAATCTGGGTGCGTTCCCTCGTGCCAAAAGGTGACAAAATTTAGCCCATTGATATGGGGGCGAGTCGGATGGCGAACTTCCATACGTCGATTAATTTCTGCTTTTACCGCTTCCCCTGCCTGGGAAAAATAGCTGCCGTTCTCAGCACAAATGGGCTGAATGTCTGACGGCACGCGGATGATGGCAAAAAAGTTGCCACCGAACACTAGGTCAGCCTTCAGTGTGCCTAGCCCGGGCACCTCTACCGGAATATCCTGCTCCATCACGAATGCCGGTACGTTTTCAAAACGTGTCCAGTGAACTCGTTCGTCATCGGCCTTAACCTCCGACACGACAGTACCAGCCGTGGTCTCGAAGCGAATCCGGGTTAAACCGTCAGCTTGAGGCGCTGGCGCCAGACGGTGAGCAACCATGGACATTGAAAGGGCGATAGTGCCATGCCCGCACATATCAACAAATTGCTCGCCGTCCATCCAGAGCATACCGGCGTCGTGGTCGGCATCCGAAGGGGGGGTCAGGAATACACCAAACATATGCTGGTGGCCTCGGGGCTCTCGCATCAGGCTGGTGCGGACGTGATCGTGATTGGCCTTGAGGTACTCGCGTTTAGAGAGAATGTCGCCGCCGTGCGGATAAGGGATGCCGCTATGCACGATACAAGTTGGCTCGCCTTCGGTATGTGTATAGATGACATCAAGAAATTGCTGGTTTTTCATGGGTATTCCTTAAGATCGATCGAGGTTTATGCTTGCTTGACTAGAGCCCAAGTAAGCGGGGTACGCTCATGACGATGCCTTCAGGCCATAAAATAACGGCTAGCAGTACGGCAAACATCACGGCGATGAAGGGCAGGTTGGCCCGAGTGATACGAATGACGTCGACACGGGATATCACGCTAGTGATAAACAGCGCAGCGCCAACGGGTGGGGTTTGCTGGCCAATGCCCCAGCAGATAATGACGACCATCGCGAACTGTAGCGGCTCAATTCCGAGCAGTTGGATACTTGGAAGAAAGAGCGGTACAACGATGAACATCATTGCGATACCGTCGAGAAACGTGCCAGTCACGATTAGAATCAGACTGAGTACCAATAGAAACGCAATGGGGCCGATATCAAGCTGCGTCAAAGGTTCTAGAACAAGTTCGCCCAAGCTCTCGTAGGTGAAGGTATAACCTAGAGTGTGGGCGGCAGCAGTGACGAACATTACGGCCCCGGTCAACACGGCGCTCTCCACGAGAGCGCGATAAAGCGAACGAACAGAAAGCGATCGATAAAGCAGCATTCCAGCTACCACGCCATAAGCCACAGCTACGGCTGATGCCTCTGTAGGCGTAAATACGCCACTGAGAATGCCGCCCAGAATGATTATCGGCATCAACAGCGCTGGAAACGCGCTGACGAACGTCCTACCCAAGTGGCCGATTGAAAAGGCGGCCTCGACGGGGTAATCACGTTTGACTGAGATCCACCACGCTGTCGCGATCAAGCCCAGTGCCATGAGTACCCCTGCTACCAGACCTGCAGCGAACAGTGCCCCTGTGGAGAGCCCCATATAGGCGCTTAACAGGACCATAGGTACGCTGGGCGGAATGATAATGCCGATAGTAGAAGAGGATGCCGTTACTGCCGCAGTGAAAGGAGCGGAGTAGCCACGCTTGATCATTTGCGGGATCATCACGCCGCCCACAGCTGCGGTATCAGACATCGATGTGCCGCTCATGCCAGCAAAAAGCATAGATGTCAGAATGTTGACCGCCGCGAGACCGCCGCGAAACGCTCCGACTAACGCTCTCGCCAGATCGATCAGGCGCGCAGAAATGCCGCTGTGGTTCATGATCTGACCTGCCAAGATGAACATTGGCACGGCCAGTAGCGGAAAAGACTCTGTGCCTCGATAAAGCTGCTGCACAAGAACCAGCATGTCGATACCTGAGAAGGCAAGCACGACAATTGACACAAGTGCCAGCGCGAATGCAATCGGCATGGCTAGTCCAATTAGAGTCAGTAGCGCCAAAAGAATAGCTATCAAAATCATGACGGCATCTCCTCGCTCGAGACTTCATAAGGTGTTTTTCCGACTCGAACCGCGAGAACACATTGACGAATTAACTCCGTCAACATGCCGACTCCTGCGATGGGTACGGCTATGTAGAAAAGCCATCGTGGCGCTTCCAACATCAACGTGGTGCGATGAGAAAAGGCGATCGCCTGTTCTGTGCCCCAAATCACCATGATTAGGGCGACCACGCCGATCAAAGTTTGGTTGATAAAGAAAATGCCCCACTGCGCACGGAGTGACAGGCGAGCAACAAGAACGTCGATCCGGAGGTGGGCGCCTTGTCGCAGTGCCAGGTAACCGCAGAAAAAAGTGGCGTAGACCAGCAGGCCGATAAGAATCTCGCTACTCCAGGCCAATGAAGTGTTGAGAACGTAGCGCGCCATAACCGAGGCCAGTGCTATCAGAGTGATTGCTGACAGCAATAGCGCAGCGACTGCTTCGAAAAAACGATCGAGCATAGTGAGTCTTCCTGGGGAGAGCCTAATCGGGATAACCTGCTATTAAAGGCCTAGGTCACTGCATTTCGGAGATCCGTTTAACAAGATCTCGGGCTTTGCTAGACATCTTTTTGGTAAAAACACTCCAAAGCGGCCGTGACGCTTCTACGAATGCATCTGTGTCGACTTGGTTGACTTTTACGCCGTTCTCTTCAACCAGCGATACGATCTTTTCATCAGCCTCCGTGCCAAAAGCCTCTGTTGTCTCGAATACTTTGTCGCCTCCATCCAACAGCGCCTGTTGTACCTGCTCGGGCAGGGCCTGGAAGCGAGTCTCTTTCATAATTAGAAAGCCGGTGGTGTACACATGACCGGTGAGGGAGAGGTAATCTTGAACTTCGTAGAAGCGACTAGCTCTAACTTCGACGAGAGGGTTTTCTTGGCCGTCGAAAACGCCAGTTTGAAGCGCGGAGTAGAGCTCAGGATAGGGCAGTGGCGAAGCGTTGGCCCCCCAAGCATTGAGCATCATCACACGCTGACGGCTAGCTGGCGTTCGAATACGCAAACCGTCTAGGTCCTTGGGTTCCACGATAGGTCCACGATTGTTAGTGATGTGTCGGAAGCCGCCTTCGTAGAAGCCTATAAGACGGTAACCATCATCGAGTAGCCATTGACGGATTTCTTCACCAGCTTTGCCATTTAACGCGTCATTCACGTGACCGCGATCACGAAATAAATAAGGCAGCGAGAGGAGTCCTAAGTCGTTGTTAATCGTAGTAATTGCTGTCTCTATGGCAACAATGTCTAGGGTGTGCGAATCAAGCGACTCAATATTAGCAATCTGCCCTCCCAGCGCGCCGGAAGGAAACAGCTTTATATTGACGCTGCCATCGGTAGCTTTAGCTACGTGATCAGATAGCGCATTTAACCCCGCTACTTGAATACCTCCTGGGGTACCTACGGTCGCTGCGCGCAACTCAATATCGGCAGCTGAGGACGTGACAGACAAGGTGAAACCTATAACTGCGGTAGCAAGAATTTGTAGAGTTGAATGACGTTTCATGAGAGACACTCCGGCTTATTTTTAGGGGATTGGCGTCGGTTTTTTGGTCTAGGATGCCAATATAGGGTGTCCCTCATGGCTGGGATAGAATATTTAAGACATGTTTTTGAATATTCAGGACATTACTAGGCGCTTAAGATCGTTTAGACATGGCTTGCTATCGGTGTGTAGTAATTGGCTAAGATTAGGCACTGACCATAGATGACCGGATTAGTCAGTCGGGACACTAGGGGGCAACTTGGTCGCATTAGTATGGCGTGCAAGGCTGGGCTTTTTTGCGTAGTGGGCGGTGAAATCGCGAGACAAATGAGCCGCATCGGAGAATCCACAATCTGCAGCAATTTCGGCGATGGAGCTATTGGTGTGGCGTAGCAGCCAATCGGCATAGCGCAGCCTCATAATCCGGAAATAACGCATGGCTGTCATGTTCATCTCACGGAGAAATAAACGATTTAGTTGGCGTGGCCCTATATTGAGATGCTCCGCTAGGCTACCAATATTGAGTTTGCTGTTTAGGGATTGCTCCATGGTTAGTACTGCTACGCGTACCCGCTCGTCGCGGATGTCATGGATGGCCTCAAAAAAATGGGTCTGTGGTGAATTGGACATACGCACACCGGTGAGAATCATATGCCGAATTGCTTGCTGTGCTTTTTCTGAACCACAGAGCTGGCGTATTAAATGTAGAGCCATATCCGTGGCACCGGAGGAACCTGCGCAGGTAATGACCCGTGCGGACTGCAGGAAAATACGATCAGGTGTAGCATCTATATGTGGAAACTGCTGACGAAATTCGTTGATTACATTCCAGTGAACACAGACGTGCTCCCCCCTCAGAAGATCGGCGCGCGCTATGGCGAAGGTGCCGGTGCAAACCCCAACCAACTTGACCCCTAAACGACTGGCTTTTTTTAGATACAAGCTTAGATCCCTGTCTTCTTCGAGATCTAAATAGCTATTACCACCACAAATAGCGATATGGGTGAAGTTGCCTACATCTTGGTACGGTACTCTCGGAAGAACTTCAATCCCGCAACTTGACGTTACTGGTTTCGTTCCCATGATCTCCCAACTGCAATGAATCTTGCGACTTCGCCCGCCTTGATCCGCTGCGAGGCGCAAGGAGTCTATGAAACCGGCGAAAGCATTAAGTGTGAATCGTGGCAGCAAAATGAAGCCAACCCTAAGGGGGGGCATATTAACCGTCATAAAAGCCTCTTTAAGGAAAGTAACGCCTCGAAAGCATGCTTGGGCCCAATAAACACATATACATAATTGACCATATACTCAGGTGCAGCAGTCTCTTATGAGCATATCGATTGACTTTCATGAAGCTGAATAGGCTGTCAGTGCCCGCTAACTATACTTGATCTGTGGCTGAAGAAGCGGCAAGCACTTAGGATTCTAGGAAGGTTTTGAATAAGGCCTTAACCTGCGATAATACGTCCGTCGCCAACCGCCTAAGGTAGGGCCGGGTTCTACCCCGTTTCCACGGACGGTTTTAAAACAGCTGATAACTTCAGATCCTGAGTAGCAACTCTACGTCGCATCTTGGGATTATGGAACCGCTCTATGTAATCGAACACATCAGCACGCGCTTCATTTAAAGTACGGTAGTGCCGGTGGTGGATTCTTTCTCGCTTGAGTACCCCAAAGAACCCTTCACAAGCGGCATTGTCACCACAATGGCCAACCGCGCTCATACTACTTACCAGGCGGTTGCCACCGAGGTATCGCTGGTAGTCTCCGCTGGTGAACTGATTGCCTCGATCTGAATGCAATATGACAGGGGCTTGTCCCTGATGTTGCCAAACCGCCATCTCAACGGCCCTGATCACCATGTAGCGATCCTGCCGGTGATGCATAGACCAGCCGACAATCAGCTTGCTGAACAGGTCGAGAACCACACACAGAAAGAGCTTGCCTTCCTGCGTCGGTATCTCCGTGATGTCCGTTACCCATTTGGTATTCGGCTCTAGCGCCGAGAAGTTCCGCTCCAGATGATTCCGGATGCCAGGTGGTCTGTAAGATCGTCGTCCACCACGCCCTCGCTTCTTCCTCGGCCATCCCTGGATGCCATGCGTAGCCATCAAGCGTGCAACACGATTCAGGCTGGTTGACGCACCTTCGGCAACCAGGTCTTCGTGCATGCGAGGCGAGCCAATCATCCCACCACTGTCATCATGAATCTCTCTGATGCGTGCAAGCAGGCGTTGGTTCGCCTTTGCCCTGGTGGACTGAGGGCGAGATGCCCAAGCGTAATAACCGCTGGCTGACACCTTCAAGCATCGGCACATAAGACGTATCGGGAACTGATTGCGACAACGTTGAATCGCCTGATACCTCAGGACGACTCCTTTGCGAAGAACACTGCCGCTTCGCGCAAAAAATCACGCTCCTTCTTTACACGGGCCAACTCTCGCTTGAGACGGGCAACCTCCTCGTCTCTGGGGGAGCCAGAGCCCTTGAAGGCTTTATCTGTCTCCTCATCCGCTTCTCTGCGCCACCTGGACAGAAGGTTGGGATTAATTCCAACCTCTAAGGCTATCTGGCGACAGCTCACACCGGGTTGGCGAGTCAGCGCGATGGCTTCACGTTTGAATTCTGGACTGAATTTCCTGCGTTTGGACATGAACACTCCTTTGGCACAGTGTGCCTCTTTTTAGAAGTGTCCGCAGTAACGGGGTAGAACCCCATCCCAGTTTTAGTTGCATCGCCGGTGGCAATTCCGGCGACCCTCTGACTGAGAGCGAAGCTCTGGACATCCTTGGGCTGGAGACCGGCGCCAGCCGGGAAGACATCATCCAGGCTCACCGCCGGATGATGCAGAAACTTCATGCAGATCGCGGCGCGAGCAACTATCTGGCTGCGCGTACTAATGAAGCAAAAGAGTGCCTGCTGAGCTTGATCAATCCAGTCTAACTCTGTTGACCGCTGGTGGTGCACCCTCTTTCCAAAGGCGAATTAATAGGGCAGCGCACCTTTAGACTTATACCGCCGTCTATTTTCAACTCTATGAATATCCGAGGTTTTCTCTCCTTATTCTGAATGCCTGGGCATTGGCATATGAAGTGCATGCAGTTTTAGAGGTTATAAGATCCAGGAGCATGCAAGATGAATTACACAAGGAATAGATAGCGCTATGAGCAATGACCAGAGCTCGCGCAAGGGCAATGTTGTCGATCGGATCGTTCAGTCGCTGTCGGACGACATTGTCAGTGGCCGGCTGGTACCCGGCACCAAGCTGGATGCCCAGGGCATGGCTGAACGATTTGGTGTTTCCAGAACGCCCATTCGCGAAACGTTCGGACACCTTTCGGCCATGGGGCTGGTGACTCATCGGCCGAATCGGGGCGTTATAGTCTCAACCATGATGCCGGAGGCTCTATCGGATCTCTATGAGGCGATGGCCGAGCTCGAGTCTGCCCTGGCGCGGCTGGCGACGCTGCGGATGAGCCGGGACCAGCGGGAGCGCCTGCAACAGATTCACCGGGATTCCGTGCACCTTGTGCGCGACGGTGGCACCGATTCATACGCGCGTTTTAATCAGGAATTCCATGATCTTATTTTTGAGGCGGCCCAGAGTTCACAGTTGCAGGACCTGGCCGTTGCCACCCGGGCCCGCCTGGCGCCGTTTCGTCGTGCGCAGTTCAAGGTATCCAATCGGATAAGTCGATCCTGGGAAGAGCATGATGCCATTGTCAGGGGCATTCTGGCGGGAGACGCCGATACCGTCGGGCGCCTCATGCGCCTTCATGTTCAGACCGTGAGTGCGATTTCAGCGGAATTTGTCGCAGAGCACCGGGCCGCTGGTGAGCCCTCAGCGAAAGGAAGCGGCCGGTCATGAGTTATTCAAGCAAAGCGGTTTCAAAAGGCGGTGTCATCTGTACCCCGCACCGGCAGGCAAGTGAAGCGGGCCTGGCAATTCTGGATGCTGGAGGCACCGCTATCGATGCCGCGTTGGCCGCCAGTGCCGCATTATGTGCCGCCTTTCCCCATATGACCGGGCTGGGCGGAGACGCCATGTGGCTTTTAAGCGACGGGCGCAAAGTGGATGCAATCCTTGGGCTTGGCCAGGCAGGTCAGCGGCTACCGGATGGAGGGATCATTACTGAAAGGGGGCCTGCGTCCGCCGCGACCACGGCCGGCGCCCTGCGTAGCTGGTCGCTGGCCCGGAATCTGAGCTGCGAGCGCTGGGGTTCCCGCCTGGACTGGCCGGATCTGCTGGCTTCGGCCATCGATCTGGCGGAGCAGGGTGCGGAGGTTTCCGGATCGCAGGTATTCTGGCAGCACCAGCGGGCCGATCTGATTGCGGGCGCCCCCGATTTACAGCGCCTTAGTTACGATGAGGCTGGTCAATTCCGCAAAGAGGGCAGCAAGCTGTGTCAGCCGGAGTTGGCTGAAACGCTCCGACAGCTGGCGAAAGCCGGGGTAGACGATTTCTACGATGGAGAAGTCGCCAACGCACTCGCCAAAGGCTTTGCGTCGCTGGGTAATGGGCTGACGGCTGAAGATCTCCGTCAAACCCGGGCCGAGCTCGTTAAACCCATAAAGATCCGCTACCGCCAGGGTTCCCTGTTCAATATGCCGCCGCCCAGCCAGGGTCTCTATACCCTGAGAGCGCTGCATGCGTTGGACAGAGCAGATATCAGCGTGATGAAGAACGGCGGCGCCGATTACTATCACCACCTGGTTGAAGCGATCAAACTGCAGCTGATAAACCGCAACCAGGAGCTGTGTGACCCTCTATTCTCCGATGTCGATCTGAGAGCCCATCTGTCTGCCGCCCAGGCTGATGCCGACTTTGCGCGGATAGACCCCCGGCAATCCTCGGTCTGGCAGGAGCCGGCGCACCCGGCAGACACCGTCTGGTTTGCCGCCACGGACAGTCACGGGCGCACCGCTTGCCTGATTCAGAGCCTGTTCCACGATTTCGGTTCGGGCTGCTTTGTAGGCGACACCGGTGTGCTGTGGCTCAACCGGGCAGCAGGTTTTAATGCGGACCCGAAGCATCCGAATGCGTGGGCGCCCGGCAAGCGGGTGGCGCACACACTGAATCCGTCCTGTTATCTGGCAGATAACGGCGAACAGTTCTATTTCGGAACCCAGGGTGGCGATGGCCAACCACAGACACAGATGGTGCTGGCTACCCAGCTGATTGATTATTCCCCGTCAATAGAAGCCGCTTTGTACGCACCTCGTTTTCTGCAGGGGCGCAGTTTTTTCGGCAGTACCGAAAACCTGAAGCTTGAAGAAACGGTCAGTAAAGCGGTTGCAAGTGAACTTGAAGAACGGGGCCATGAAGTCGAATGGTTGCCCGAGTTAAGCCCCTTCTCCGGCCAGGCGGGAGTGATTCGTATACGCCCCGACGGTCGCCGGGAAGCAATGCACGATCCAAGAGGCGAGGGTGTCAGTCTTGGACAATCAACAGAAATAACGGAAGCTTCACTATGATGGAATTGATAATTTCCTGCGTGGTTTTGGGCATCGTCGCTGGTATTCTGGCTGGCATGTTGGGGATTGGTGGCGGGGTGGTTATTGTGCCCGCTTTGGTTATCATCCTGAACAATCAGGGTTATCCGGCGGAGTATGTCGTCATTTCGGCAGTGGCCACATCCCTGTGTACCATCATATTCACCTCCATTTCGGCAGCCCGGGCACAGATCAAGCGCAAAGCAGTGGATTGGGGCATCTTCAAACGCTGGGCTTTGCTGGTGGTCATCGGCAGCTTTTTGAGCGGCTTTATCGCTGGGCAGCTACCCCCTGCGGTACTGGAAACCGGCATCGCCGTTTTCCTGTTGATTGTCTCGATTATTATGCTCAGCAAGTGGGTGCCCAATCCGTCCCGATCCATGCCCGGAGCGGCCGGGACGTCCTTCTTTGGCCTGTTCAGTGGCACGCTTTCCGGCCTGGCGGGAATTGGCGGCGGCAACGTGATGGTCCCTTTGATGGTTTTCTTCAACGTGCCTATTCAGAGGGCTGTCGCCACATCCAGCGCTCTGGGGTTGCCTCTGGCTCTGGTTGGCACCATTGGGTATCTGATTTCCGGTTGGCAGCTGTCTATCACCGAATGGTCAGTGGGGTATGTGTACCTGCCTGCCGTGGTTATGATTGCCCTATTCACCGTTACCATGGCCCCGGTGGGTGTAGCGTTGAGTCACCATATACCTGCGCCGACACTGAAGCGGTGTTTTGGTGCCCTGCTGATGCTGGTTGCACTAAGAATGCTGTACAACGCCCTCTGATTTTCTGAACGTTGGCCGGGTATAAGGACAATGCCCGGCGGCCTGTCAGCCCTTTCTGAAATCCCGTAATCGCTTGTTTCTCCCTCCTGCTGTTCGCCCTCGTTCATCATTTTGTCTGGCTTCATGTCAGGGCCGGGCCTTCATTTGGTGCAGTGTTCAGTGTACTGATCTTTTATGGCGCATTTATTCTGCCTGTTTTCTGCAATCCATAGGGCTCTCTCTGAAATTTATTATCCTTATAAAACAGTTGGTTAATAAATTTCGCATTCAAAAAATCGGGTTTGGCACACCTTGTGTATGCAATATATTAACGATCAAAATACTAACATGTGAAGCGCTATGAGCCGTTTAGATACCGACAGACACACGAAGTTTAATGGGGTTTTTCTCGAGGGCGTCAGCCAGCTTGGTGAGGTTCTTGCCAATTTTGATACCTTGACTTTGCTCCACGCGGGTCCTCCGTTTGTCGATTCCGTGATTCCAGCGCCGGTTCGTAATGCAGCCATACATGCCTTGATGTTTGAGCGTCTTGCTGAGACCCCGGATGAGGCAGCAGCCCTGATCGACGATGGCAAGGTCAGCTTTCAACCTGCCCAGGACTGGGGTGTGGTCACACCGCTGGCTCAGGTTGTCTCCGCATCGATGCCGGTATTCGTGATTGGCGACCGTGATCGCCGTGCCTTCGCGCCCATCGTTGAGGGCGCCCCGACAGCGGTCAGGTTTGGGTCGCGGGAGCCGGTGTGTCTGGACAATCTGAAGCTTCATGCCCGGTTTGCAGAGCTCGAACTGAAACCTCTTTTGGCCAGGTCTCCCGTCAGACTGGCATCTGTTATCGAGAAAGCTCTGGCCGAGGGAAATGAGTGCCACTCATTAACCGATCGCGCCAATGCAGCCCTACTGGAACAGTTGCTGGGGTTGTCTGATCAATACCGGACCCTTCTCGAAAACAGTCCAGGGTTTGTTCTGCCCGTTCTTATGGGTGCCTGTAGCTGGCTGCTCCGGTTTGGACCATTTTCAGAACAATCCGGGCCTGGGGTGGTCGCTGCTGGTGGCAATGGTGTGCATTTTGGTCTGCGTCTGCGAGGTCAAAAGCGCTGGACCACGATTCCTGCTCAACCCCCCGAAGGTAAACGGTTTGCCCATCAGGAAAACCGGCCGGCTCTTGGCGCCATAGGCGACAGTGCCGTCATCGATTTCTGTGGCCTGGGTGGTCAGGCACTCGAATACGCACCCGCCCTGGTGTCCGACTGGCAGGCGCTTCTGCCGGACGACTGGAAGTCTCGCCCCGACACCATTCTTAACCCTGACACTGGTTTTGTGTGCCCGTCGCGAGTGCTCGATCAGCAGAAGGCTCCGATCATTAATCTTGCTCTGGTAAGCGCGGACGCTATGGGCGGAATTCTGGGAAAGGGGTTCTATCAGCCGGATTTGAGTGTTTTTGAAGCAGTCATGGCAGGTACAGCGTCATGAGTGAAGGATCTGTCGTCATTGTTACCGGTGGTAGTCAAGGCATTGGCTTGGCCGTTGCACGGGATCTGGCTGTTCGTGGTATGCGAGTGGTCATCGCCGATCTTATCAATGCCCAGGACAGCGCCCGTTCACTGCAGGACCTTGGCCTGGAAGTTCGAGGTTTTGAGGTGGATGTGTCAGACGCTGAGCAGGTTGAGTCGCTGGTGTCCTACACCCGGACCGAGTTTGGAGCGATAGATGCTCTGGTGAATAACGCTGGAATCTATTCCTCGCTGGTGCCAACCGAGTTCGAGTCTTTAACGGCCGAAGACTGGCGCAGGGTATTCGATGTAAATGTGATTGGCCTGTTTCTGTGTTGCAAAGCCGTGATGCCGGCGTTCAGGGAAGCAGGGCAAGGCAGCATTGTGAATATTTCCTCGGGTGTTGCCTTCAAAGGTAATCCGTTAATGGCCCATTACGTCGCCAGCAAAGGCGCCGTGATCTCGCTGACCCGGGCCCTGGCGACCGAGTGCGGCGAACATCAGGTCCGGGTAAACAGCGTGGCACCGGGGTTCACTCTGTCTGACGGCGTCATGCGGAACCAGAACCTGATTGAAGGCGTAAAAGGCCCTTCTCTGAAAGGACGGGTTCTGAGCCGTGATATGGCGGCTGAAGACCTGGTAGGCGCCGTCGCCTTTTTTGTCGGCAACGAATCAGCGTTCATCACAGGCCAGACCCTGGTCGTTGATGGCGGTGCTTATTTTCACTGAGGTGGTGTCCATGTTGAACGTCATACCCGTCATTGATCTTGCGCCTGCGCTGAATGGGAGTGCTGAGGACCGTCGTGCGGTAGCAGAGGAAATTGACCGGACCTGTCGTGAGATCGGCTTTTTTACGATTCGCGGTCATGGTGTTGATCCCGCCCTCATCGACGGGTTGCGCGCCATGTCCTACGACTTCTTCAATCAGCCTCTGGATCAGAAACAGGTAATGGCACCGCCGGATAGCCAGACACCGCGTGGCTATCGGGCATTGGGGCTTGAGTCTTTGTCTGCTGGTAACTCTCAGGAAACCCCGCCGGACCTGAAAGAGTACTACCACTTTGGCCGTGAGCAATGGCCCGAAGAATCCTACTACACCAGCGCAGAAGGGCAGCGTTACTTTTTTCCCAATGTCTGGCCAGATCAGCCGGCTGGCTGGGCAGATGTGGCACAACGCTATTACCTGGAGCTGGAACGCCTGACCGAAGAAATGATGTCTCTTTGCGCCATAGCTCTGGGGCTGGACGAGACATTCTTTGCCGACAAGATCGACCGGCACATCACCGCCATGCGCATCAATCATTACCCGGAGCAACAGGTGTCTCCGTTGAACGGGCAGCTTCGCGCTGGCGCCCACACCGATTACGGCATGCTCACCATTCTGAATGGTGAGAACAAAGCCGGTGGATTGCAGGTTTTGACCCGCAGCGGCTCATGGATCGACGTAGAGACCGATCCGGATACGTTTGTGGTCAACATCGGTGACCTGCTGATGCGCTGGACCAACGATCGCTGGGTCTCAAATACCCACCGAGTAGTAAATCCACCCAGCGGTGAAACTCAGGAAGCCCGGCTTTCCATCGCATTTTTCCATCACCCGAACTACGACGCGCTGATCGAGTGCGTCTCCCCCGAGGGAGAAGCGAAGTATCCCCCGGTTCTGTCAGGTGCATACCGGGATCTCAAATACCGACAAACCCGCGTCTGATGTTCAGTAAACCCAGTACCACAACGTTAAAAACGAGAGGAAATTCAATGGCTATCTCAAAGCGCTTCTTAACCTCGCTTCTCTTCGGAACACTGGCTGCAACGCCAGTCTGGGCAGCAGATCCGATAAAAATTGGTGTGTCACAGCCGCTGACTGGCACGGTGGCCGCATCAGGTAACTATGTGACTAATGGCGCCCGCATCGCGGCTGCTGAGATCAACGAAAACGGGGGCCTGCTGGGTCGCCAGGTTGAGCTCATTATTGAGGACAACAAATCCAACCCGCGAGAGGCAGTCAACGCGGCTGAAAAACTGATCCTGAGTGACAAGGTGCCGGTCATCATGGGTGCCTGGAGTTCCACTTACACGCTGGCCACCATGCCGAAGCTTGAAGAGTACGGTGTTCCAATGGTTGTTGAGACTTCGTCGTCCAACAAGATCACCAAAGCGGGCAACCCATGGATCTTCCGAATCGCGCCCACGTCGGCAATGGAAGCACAGGCCTTCGCCAAGAAACTGGATAGCTTCGATCCGCCTATCAAGAAGGTAGATTTCCTGTCAGTGAACAACGACTGGGGCCTTGGCGCATCACAGGAATTTGAAAAGATGTTCAAGGAACGCGGCATTGAGATCGGTCGTAAGGAGACCGTAGCTCCATCCACCGTGGACCTGTCCGCCCAGTTGTCAGCGTTGAAGGACACTGGCAGTGACACGTTGATTATGACGTCCGGCGTAGAGCAACTGACGCTCGGTATTCGCCAGGCCGCTGAACAACAATTGCCCCAGCGTATTGTGACCACAGGTGGTTCATTCCCGGAACCTCTGCTGGAGTCACCGGGTCCGAAGGGCTACACCAGTTCCCATCTGTTGTTTTTCTCTCCCTGGACGCCTGAGAGTGCCGTTCACCCAGAGATTGCCGGCGCATTTGTGGATGCGTGGAACGAAGCAGGCTACTCCTTCCCCGGCCTGAGCGAGGGCTTCCGCGGTTACGACGGCATTATGACGATTGCAGCGGCTATTGAAGGGGCTGGTTCGACAGAGTCAGAAGCCATCCGCGCTGCGCTGTGGAATGTTCAGGTGCAGGGCGTAAACGGCGATATCTCGTTCTTCAAAGACGGCCCTGAGGGCAAGGAAAGCGGTCAGAACGAGCCTAACGTTTACGTTGTTCAGCTCAAAGACGGCGAAGTGTCTGCTCAGTAAACCAGTTTAAGGCGGAAACCATGGTGGTTTCCGCTTTCCAAGCGCAGGTAAAATCCCGGGAGAGGGCTAGTGAACGAGATTCTTCAACACATCGTCAATGCCATGGTGCTAGGCTCGACCTATGCGCTGTTGGGCATTGGCCTGACCATTATTTTCGGCATCATGCGCGTCGTGAACTTTGCCCACGGTGAGCTTTATACCCTGGGTGCCTATGTTGCCTATGGCATGGTGGCGCTGCTTAAACTGGATTTTTTCAGTTCGATCCTGTTTGCCGCACTTATCGGGATGTTGGTTGGTGCACTCATCGAGTATGTCTTCCTGCGCCGTAAAGACCTCAAGAACATTGATGAAGTGATGCTCATCATGATCGGCATCATGATTGTCATGCAGAACCTGGAACTGATGGTATGGGGTGGGGTCGCGAAAATCATTCCGACACCGTTCTCTCAGGACCCCATTTCTTTTGGCGATGTATTGATTTCGCCGACCCGCCTGTTCGTTTTCAGCATTGCCGCTATTTTGTTGTTCATTTTCTATCTGGGCATTGAGCGCACCCGATTTGGTCTGGCCATGCGGGCCACGTTTCAGGATCAGGATGCCGCTCGGATTGTGGGTGTGAACGTAAAGGCCATTTATACCCTGACATTTGCCCTGGGCTCTGCGATGGCGGCCGTTGCCGGTGCCTTGCTGGCGCCTGTGTTCGTCGCCACGCCGCTGATGGGCGACCTGGCGAGTCTCAAAGCATTTGCAATCGTTATCCTCGGTGGCCTGGGAAGCCTGGGCGGAGCTGCTATTGGTGGTTTTCTGCTGGCGTTCATTGAGGAATTTGGTGCCAGCTATATATCCAGCGCCTACCGTGATGCGTTCGGATTTCTGGTGATCATTATCGTCATGTTGTTCCGCCCTCAGGGTCTGTTCGCTGCAAAAGAGAGGGTAGGCTGATATGAACTGGACGTTCTTTGGAATCTTCGTAACCTTTCTGGGGATTTTCCCTTTTGTGTGGCCGGACCCTTACATTCTGTCGGTGATCGGCTCTGCAGGCATCATGATCATTGCCGCCATCAGTCTGAACCTGCTGTTGGGCTATACCGGTCAACTTTCACTGGGGCACGCGGCCTTTTTCGGCATTGGCGCCTATGCCAGCGCATTGATGTCTCTGGGCTTCGATGTGGACATTGGTTTCGGAATCACCTGGCAGGTTGATCCCAAGCCAGTCTGGGTGGCCTTTGCCACTGCCATTGTTGTGACCGGCTTTTTTGGCTGGCTGGTTGGCAAGCTCGCCTTCAAGGTAAGAGGCGCCTACTTTGTCGTTATCACCATCAGTTTTGCGCAGGTTATGCGGATGATTTCCCTGAACTGGACCGACCTGACGGAAGGGCCAATGGGGATGATTTCCATACCCCCATTCAGTCTGTGGATTCCCGGCGAAGGCGTGGTTGATCTGACCTCGAAAGCGGCGATTTACTGGCTGGTTCTGGCGGTTGGTGTTCTCGCGTATCTGCTTGTCGCCATGTTGGTCAATTCCCGCCAGGGTCGAGCCATGATTGCTTTGCGTGAAAACGAAACGCTGGCGACATCGGTCGGCATTCCGGTGACCTATTATCTTGCACTGGCGGCGGTCATCTCAGCTGCAATTGCCGGCGCCGCCGGGGGGCTGTATGCCCACACCGTTCGCATCATCGACCCGGATGTTTTCCTGTTTATCTACACGGTGACCATGGTGATCATGGTGGTCGCAGGCGGGAAGGGCACTCTGGGTGGCCCTGTCGTCGGAGGCCTGATTTTTGGCCTCATGCCTGAACTGTTGCGGGGTGTTGTGCAACCGGAAGTGCAGTGGGTCATCTACGGCATCACCATGATTCTGATCCTGCTTTTCCTGCCGCGGGGACTGGTGCCTGCCATTTACGACTTCATTACATGGATACGTACACCCATTGCCATACCTGTACGTGAATCGAGACGTGCGCTTGCTGCGGAGGCGAAATCATGACTTTGGCAAAACAGCCATCGGAGACAGAACAGGTTGTGCTGTCTTTGGAAGGGGTAACGATGAAAATTGCCGGGCTGGTGGCGTTGGACGACGTCACCTTCAGTATCCCGGCAGGTCAGATCGTCAGCTTAATTGGCCCGAACGGTGCCGGAAAAACCACCGCCTACAACGTGATTTCCGGCTATATGCCGCCGACATCCGGTAAGGTCCGGCTGTTTGATGAAGATATCACTGGCCATACGCCCCACAGCATTGCCGCACGAGGGTTGGTGCGCAGTTTTCAGCGTGCCAGTGTGTTTGATGATCAGTCGGTTTTCGACAATCTGCTGACCGCCTATCACCTTCAGGGTCGTGCTTCGCTTATCCAGTCGTTATTGCGTTTGCCGAAATTCCGGCGCGAGGAAGAACAGCTGAAAACCAAGGTATGGGAGATGCTGGATTTTCTGGAGCTCCGCCGCCGTGCGGACGAGCGTGCTGCGTCTCTTTCCTACGGCGAACAGCGCATTCTTGGAGTGGGTATTGCTCTGGCGGCCAGCCCGAAGATTCTCTTGCTGGATGAACCGGCGGCGGGCCTGAACCCTTCAGAGACTGATGAATTCAAAGCCATGATTCGCCGTATCGGTAACAGCGGAATAACCGTACTGCTCGTCGAGCACGATATGCACATGGTGATGTCTATTTCCGATCAGATTATCGTGCTGAATCAGGGACGGGTGATCGCCGAAGGCGCCCCCAAGGACATTCAGAATAACCCGGCAGTCATCGAAGCCTATCTGGGCTCAGGAGTGAAACGTGCTTAAGCTGGAAAACGTATCGGTCTGTTATGGCGCCACCGAGGCTGTCAAAAACGTTTCAATGGAAGTGAAGGACGGCGAGTTCGTCACACTGATCGGTGCCAATGGTGCCGGGAAGTCTACGACACTTAGAGCCATCAGTGGCCTTGAGCCGGTTCGCAGCGGCCGCATTCTGTTTGAGGGAGATCCGATTCAGAATGCGGCGCCGCAGGATATTATTCGTCTGGGAATTGCGCATTGTCCCGAAGGGCGCCGAGTGTTTCCTCAGCTGACAGTCCGCGAGAATCTGGAGATGGGTGCTTTCTGGCGAAATGATCGCCAGACCATAAAAACTGACATTGATCGAATGTTGGGCATGTTTCCCCGCCTTGCCGAGAGGATCCGACAGTCCGCAGGTACGCTATCGGGCGGAGAGCAGCAAATGCTTGCCATTGCCCGGTCGTTGATGTCACGCCCCCGTCTGATCATGTTCGATGAACCCTCGCTGGGGCTGGCTCCGAACTTTGTGGAACAGGTGTTCAAGCTGGTTTCGGAGATCTGTGAGGGTGGCACAACGGTGCTTATGGTGGAGCAGAACGCCTACGCAGCGCTTGATCTGTGTGATCGTTCCTATCTGCTCAGTACCGGGGAAGTAGTGCTGAGCGGGACCGCCGAAGAGATGCTGAATAACCAAGACGTCCGGCGGATATACCTGGGTGGCGAGGCGGCCACCGCTTAAGATATTTTAAGTGAGGCCCGCCCATGTTCATTGTTGGTGCTTACAATTTTGCTCATGTAGCGGATAAAACGCTTCCTCTCGGCTTTTGTCAGTGGCTCCAGCGTCCGTTCATGGGCGCGGAGCGCGCTCTCCGTTACCTGAGCCAGTAGTGCTTTTCCCCTGGGGGTGAGTTGCGCCAGCTGGCGTCGTCCATCCTCAGGGCATTTCCGCCGATCAATCCAGCTGGCTTTTTCGAGCCGGCGCAACACTTCTGTTGTCGAAGCCCTGTCAATTCCCACTTTCTGACCCAGCTGTTTCTGGTCGAGCTCGAACCCGTCCAGCGCGCTTATGGCGCTATATTGTACGGGGGTAAGGCCGAAGACGGCGCATTCGTCATGGAACAGTGCAACGTGGATCTGGTGCAGGCGCCGGATCAGAAATCCCGGACGCTCTGCAAGGATCCCCAAACGTTCCTCGCGCGCCTGTTTGGCAGCAGTGACGGATGTTGTTTTTGGCATGAGAAAACTATCTCTTTTTAGTCGAAGCAGATGCAAGACCTGCATTATTATCCATCAGGCCTTGGCAATGCCAATCAGAGATGGCCAAAAGAACCTTAAAATAAACGCCGTAGCCACCGTCTGAATGCCATCCACGCCAGTTGGAAAATACCCAGCGAAGCCTGTTCTACAGGGGCCTCCCCGGCCAGGTGCCGGCCAAAATTCTGCTGGAACTGATCGATCAGCACACCAATGATTTCTTCCACCAGGCCGCTACGGCTGAATTGCGCCAGAGCGCCACTCATTTCAAAACTGATTGAGACGGTCATTCTGGTGTTCGCTTCGTCCAGTTCCTCTAACGCAAAAGACAAGGTGCCTTTGGCGCGGGAGTTGGAGCGACTGTCAGAGCCCTGACCGCTGACCTGGCCGTGCCAGAGGCTGTCGTCGAAAGTTGCTGTGCCTTCACCGTTGATGCGGGCCGATACCGGTCCAAGCTTCACGTTGAAGAAGCCTTCCAGCTTGCCGTCTTCGCTCAGGGATGACAGTTCAGCGCCGGGCAGGCAGGCGACGACTGCCGGCAACTCATTCCGCAGGATGGCCCATACAGACGCGGCCGGATAGGCAATGTCGAACTGGGTTTCGATTCGGCGACCGTTGCCATCAGCCATGCTTCGGGTTGCGGATGCTCTGCTTTCCTTTCCGGTACTTTCTTCGAACGGAATGGTGTCGAGATCTGGCAGGTCCAGTGTTCCCAGTTCGCTGCACGCCTCTGCTTCGGGCCTCGGCTCGTTGCTGTAGCTCTCCAGAACGCGCTGAACGGCTCTGACAATCCCGACGTAGCCCGTGCACCGGCAAAGATTGCCACTCAGCTCATAGCGGATGTGTTTGTCGCTGATGTTTTTGCCGGCGAAACGTCGGACAATATCCTGGGCTGTGATCAGCATACCCGGAGTGCAGAACCCGCACTGCAGCGCGTGCTCCTTTGAAAAAGCGTCTCGCAGCCTGATCATGACGTCATCGCTGTTATAGGACTCAATGGTTCTTACCTGGCTGCCCTCGCAACTGGCTGCCCAGGTAATGCAGGCTCGTATCGGGCGGCCATCCCGCACCACGGTGCATGCGCCACAGATACCCTGTTCACATCCCACGTGAGTGCCTGTCAGCAACAGGTCGTCACGAATAAAATCCGCCAGATTACGCCGGGGTTCGATATTCAGTTCTTCGGCTCGGCCGTTGATTGTCACCGTTTTGCCGTTCATTGGGTGTTACTCCGCTCAATGGCTTTTTGCATTACATGAATCCGCACGGCGATTTCGCCGTTATCCATATCCGGATACCGTTTTGCCAGCATGTTTTCCCAGGTAGCCGGGTCAAGTGCGTTGGGGCCGGTCTGAAGCATAGGGGCGCCGGGTAATGCGCCAAAGGCTACACGCTGGTCGTCCTGGTCTACGCCCCTGAAAACGGCGGTCATGGCGTGGGCCAGTTCGCCAGTTTTGCGACAAAGCTTGAAGTAGCCAAAATGGCTTTCAGCTGGAACGTCAGGGACAAAGACGGCAATGAGCAGTTCGTCCTCTGAAATAACCGTATGCATGGCGCCGGTGATGAAGTCCTTGAGGTACAGCCGCCGGCGTGAAGGAGATCCTTCCGATGGGCGCTGGAGGATGACCTGCGCATTCAGAGCGAACAGGATCGTAGCCCAGTCGGCCGACGGGTCTGCATGGGCGAGGCTTCCGCCGATGGTGCCACGGCTGCGGACAGCGCGATAAGCAATTCCTTTGGCGATCTGCGGCAGGATGCCACCAGTGTTGTCTGGAACCAGACCGTCCTCAATCTCAGCATGGGTGATGGATGCGCCAATCAGTACGCCACCTTTAACCCGTTTGCAGCCTCGCATCTCACGCAGTACAGACACGTCCAGTAGAGCACTGGGGCGTGCGAGCCGAAGGTTAAGTATCGGCCCAAATGACTGGCCGCCCGCGATGGGTCGTGTTTCACCGCTCTTCATTTTCTGGCAGGCCTCAGCGATGGTTTCCACACGGTGATAGTCAAATGCCTGGGGCTTCATTAGGCGGCCTCCTCAGATTTGGCTGTTCGAGCCTGAACAATGGCACGTAGCAAACGGTGTGGGGTTACCGGCACCTCGCAGACTTCCGCGTGCAGTGGGCGCAGAGCGTCATTGATGGCGTTTACGATCGCCGCAGGTGGGCCAATGGCGCCACTTTCACCAATGCCTTTCTGGCCGAACTCGGTATAGGGGGAGGGTGTTTCCATGTGATCAATCTCGATCGACGGCACCTCTGTTGCGCCGGGCAACAGGTAGTCCGCCAGGGTCGATGCCAGAGGCTGACCGTTTTTATCAAAGGGCATTTCCTCATAAAGCGCAGTGCCAATGCCCTGGGCGACGCCGCCATAAATCTGACCATCTACGATCATGGGGTTGATCAACACACCGCCGTCTTCAACGATGGCGTAATTAAGAATCTCAGTGGTTCCCAGTTCTGGGTCGATGGCAACCACAACGGCATGACAGGCATAGCTGAAGGTGCCAGAGTCTCGTTGCGGCTTGTACCCCGCGGTGATCTCGAGGCCACCTGAATCCACATTGTCGGGAAGTAACTGGGGCTTGAGGTACCAGGTGCGGGCGATATCCTCAAGTGTCGTTGTTTTCGAGCACTGTGTGGAAGAGACGATACCGTCTGCGAGCGTCACCGATTCCAATGGCACCTCAAGCAGATGGGCGCCGATGTTGTTGATCCGTTCGGAAAGGGCGGTGCAGGCGCGAGCCACAGCACCACCGGCCATAACCATGCAGCGTGATCCCCAGGTGCCCGTCGAGTAGGGTGTCAAAGCCGTATCCCCATGAATGACTCGCACGCGGTCGGTGTCGATACCCAGCACTTCTTCGGCAACCTGCGCCAGGGTGGTTTCCAGCCCCTGGCCGTGGGAATGAATGCCGACGCGGATCTCAAGAGAGCCATCCGGTGTCAGCCTGACAGCGGCCTGCTCGTGCCCTGGCACCATGGGGATGCCCCAGCCTGCATAGACCGAGGTGCCGTGTGCGGATTGTTCACAGAAAATGGACATGCCTACGCCAATAAGACGGCCGTCAGCTTCGGGCGTTTCCTGCCGCTTGCGGATGGATTTCAGATCAATGGCTTTCACAGCACGGCGAAGACATTCGGGGTAGTTGCCACTGTCAAAGTGTTTGCCAGTGATATTGGTGAATGGCATGTCTTCCGGTTTTACCAGGCAGTCCAGGCGGACATCTGAAGGTTCCCGCCCGACAGCTCTGGCCAGAGCGTCCATGGTCAGCTCCATGGCGAAACAGACGCCGGTTCGGGCAACGCCCCGATAGGGCAGGATGGGTGGCTTGTTCGTTGCGGCGGACACCGTGCTGCATCGATAGGCCTGGAAGTCATAGGGCCCCGGCAGAATACTGGCTACCTGAGCCCCTTCCAGACAGGCCGAAAACGGGTAGGAAGAGTAGGCGCCCGCATCGACAACCGCATCGGTGTCCAGTGCCAGAAGACGACCGGACTCGTCGCCATAGGCGGTAACGCGGTAATAGTGTTCCCGGCAGTTGGCATTTGCCGTCAGCTGCTCCCGCCGGTCTTCAAGCCAGCGGACAGGGCGTTTAAAGTGCATAGCCAGCCATGCCACACAGACTTCCTCCGGCAGCAGTATGCCTTTATAGCCGAAACCGCCGCCCACATCCGGGGCGACCACTCGAATCTGTTCATGGCTGAGCCCCAGGCACTCAGAGAGCCCGGTACGAACGATGTGAGGAATCTGAGTGGAGGTATATACCTGGAGTTGTTCCAGCCGGCTGTCCCAGAACGCCAGCACACCGCGACCTTCCAAAGGTGACATGCACTGGCGGGCGGTTCTGTATTCTCTCTCTATCTTGACGGCGGCGGTGCGGCGGATGGACTCAATATCACCGTCAACGAGCGTATGCTGAAATACGTTATCGCCCCATTGGTCGTGGACCAGTGGCGCTCCCTCTTCGAGCGCCTCCAGCATGTCGGATACCGCCTCAAGGTTCTCGATGTCCAGTTCAACGCTATCCGCCAGGTCTTCAGCTTTGGCTCGGTCTGGCGCAATGCAGGCCGCTACCAGCTCGCCAACGTAGCGAACTTTCTCCTTTGCAAGAATCGGTTGTTCTGAGGATTTGAATCCGGGAAGGGCAGAGTCCGCAAGAATACCTTTAACGCCTGTAAGGTCGGCGGCCACAAAGACATTCTGTTCGGCATTCGTCGGTTTGGTGACTTTCAGAAGTTGCCCGTGGGCGACCGGGCTGCGGAGGAAAGCGACTTCGAGCATACCGGGCATGTTCATATCGCCGACGTACTCGCCAAGCCCCCGCATGTAGCGGTCATCTTCCTTTCGCACCTTTCTGGCGCCGACACCGCGTGTATTCGACGCTTTGTCATCTTGTCTGCTCTGCACCTTCAGTTCCTCCGGTAGCCGTAATAAAAATAATAAATTTCAGTTTAAAACGGCAACTTGCTGTTAAATAGGAAAATAATATTTAAAAATAATCAGTACACTGTGTAATTTAGATGTTGCCACTGTATACTATTAGTTCGTGTACTGCATATTTTTAAGTTTGCACCGTCTGGTAATGGCTCACTGCAATACCCGTGCCGGTCGCATGAAACAGAGGAGAAAGCTTATGGAACGCAGGCCCTATGATCTGCTGCTGAAGTCAGGGCGCGTCGTTGATCCCGCTAATCGCACCGACGGTGTTCTCGACGTTGCTATTAAGGACGGCCGGATTGCCGCGGTGGAGGTTGGTATATCGCCAGACCTGGCGCGTGAAGTGATCGATGTTGAAAACAAGCTCATCACTCCGGGGTTGATCGATACGCACGCCCATGTATTCGAACATGTTACCGGGCGATTCGGGCTCAATCCGGATAGCTGTGGCGTGCGCGCGGGTGTGTCCACTCTGGTGGACCAGGGCGGCCCCAGCCTGATGACGTTACCGGCTTTTCGTCACTACGTGGCTGAACCGGCTAACAGTCGTGTGCTGTGTTTCCTGTCTGCCTATCTTGTTGGTGGCCTTGAAGGCCATCATTATCCCCAGCTTTATGGCCCGGACGATGTCGACGTGAAGCGGACTATTGAGATTGGCCTTGCCAATCGTGACCTGGTCAAGGGCATTAAGGCTCACGCGGAAGTCGGCGGTAAGTCTCGTTGGGGAATGGAAGTAATAAAACAGGCCCGGGACATTGCTCGGGGTATCGGTGTGCCACTTTACATCCACTTGGGTCAGATATGGCCGGAGGCAGGTAAAGGGATAGAGGATCCTGATACCGTCATCGAGGAACTGGTTCCGTTGATGAAGGAAGGTGACATCCTTGCTCACCCCTTCACCCGGCATCCCGGCGGGTTCATCTCGAGCAAGACAGGTGAGCTGCATCCGATCGTTCGTGCCGGGCTCGACCGGGGGTTGCGGGTAGATGTAGGCCATGGTTCGCACTTCAGTTTTGACATGGCGCGCAAGGCTATTGATTCCGGAATCTTGCCCAATACCCTCGGTGCCGATATGCACGGCTATAACACCGACGCAGGCCAGGCCAAAGCAGTGGGTATGGAAAACAACCCGTTCTTTGGCAAGACCCGTTTCTGCCTGACTCATGCCATGACAGAGTTGCTGGCTCTGGGTATGTCCTTGAGCGATGTGGTTTCGACAGTGACCAGCAACGCAGCGGGCATGCTGGGGATTGATGATGAAGTAGGTAGCCTTTCAGTCGGCCAGGTTGCGGATGTGGCGGTGCTAGAGCTCCTGACAGGCCGCTTCACGCTGTCTGATAACAGTGGCGCGAGCGTCATTGGGACGGAAGCAATCAAGCCGGTATTCTCATTGCGTGAAGGCGTTCGCTTCGATGTGGACAGCCCTGTCGTTGTAGATCCCATGGAACTGGCAGGCTGATCTTGGACGGCGTCGCGGTCCTAAGGGCAGCTCTGGATTATCAGCGCCGGAATGTCGCTACTGCTCTGGTCACACTGATCCGGCGCGATGGCTCGGCCCCCCGACCACTGGGTAGTCAGATGGTGGTCACAGAGGGGGGCGAATGCTTAGGCAGCCTCACAGGCACCGGGTGTGCGGACAGCATGATCGTTCATGAAGCCTGCGCTGCCATCAATGAGGGTGCAAACCGAACGTTGCGCCTCGGCAATGGGTCTCCCTATCTGGACATTCGCTTGCCCTGTGGTACCGGTGTCGACCTTTACATCGATACCGGGATTGGTGCTCGCACGCTGGCGACCCTGCTTGATGAGCATGACGCTCGCCGGCCGGTTGCCCTGGAAACAGACACCGTTGCCTGCACCCATCGGTGCATCACGGATCAGCCCGCATCAAAGGTGCGGCCCGGTGTTTTCCGGAGCTGGATTTATCCCCGCCAACGGCTGATCGTCATCGGACTGGGCCTCAACGCTCTGGCTTTGAGCCAGGTTGCGGTTGCCAGCGGGTATAGCGTGGAAGTTTTCTCTCCCGATCAAGAGATGCTTGCGACCGCGGGCCGCGCTGGTGCGAACATCACCCGATTGACCACTGCCAACGGGTTCGTGTGTCCTGCACTGGACGCCTGGACCGCGGGCGTCACAATGTTCCATGACCATGACTGGGAAATGCCGGTTCTACGGGCCATGCTGGGCAGCCGTTGTTTCTACCTTGGTGCACTGGGCAGTCGCAAAACCCATGCACAGCGACTCGCTGCACTGAATGATTTAGGGTTGGCGGATGTCGCGCAAAGCCTGCATGGCCCCGCTGGCCTTGATATCGGAGCCCAGTCCCCCTCAGAGATAGCCTTATCGATCCTTGCAGAAATGACCTGCGCCTACCGCTCTTCGGACCGAACGTTGCTGGAAATGGGGGAAATCGCTGTGAAAATAGATTGCATTTGACCGTCCCTATTTCGATATCTGCCAGATATTCGGGTAGAGCACTGAATTTTTTGCGTAATAAGGTGAGTGGTGTTACGCGTTTAATCTAGGGCTAGGCCCATATGGTGGCGATGGTTTAGCGGTGATAGTTGAGCAAATGAGTAGTATTTTTCTGTGTCCTAATTGCTTTGTGCCAAAGCAATGCAGTGGTCAGAATTATAGTGGCATGAAAATACATATCAAATTCGTGGACACACCATGGACACAATTTAGACACAGGTAATTAAAAAGGCCCTACGCTTTCACGTAAGGCCTTGAAAAATATGGTGCGCCCAGCAGGATTCGAACCTGCGACCCCTGCCTTCGGAGGGCAGTACTCTATCCAGCTGAGCTATGGGCGCATTCGAGTCTGACGGCGATGCGTCATTTTCGAGTGCGCAATCTTACGTGTGCGAGCGGGCACTGTCCAGCCCCGAATTTGTTGCCGGGGTTGGCCTTTTATTACGGGAAAATGGTGTTGGGGGTAATGCTCGCCAGCGCGCCTTCATTGCTGAAAGATACCTCGCCATCCTGAATGGTTACCTGATAATTCATGTTGCGCTCCACCAACCCAGCGAGGGCCTCGGTGGATTCAGTGGGCAGCTCAATAATGGTGAGGTTGCGAAAGCGGCTCAGCTTATTCTGGTGCTTCTCCAGCCATATAGGCACGGCGCGGGCACCATAGGCGTATAGGATCACCTGGCGTGCGCGGTTGCAGGCTTTGCGCAGGCGGCTTTCGTCGGGCAGGCCCAGTTCAATCCACAGTTCAATTTCGCCACTCAGGCTTTTTTTCCAGAGCTCCGGTTCGTCGTCTGTGCTTAAGCCTTTGGTAAACTCCAATCCCTCACAGGCATTCAGTGCAAAGGCCAGCAGGCGTATCATCATGCGCTCGTCGTTTTCTGACGGGTGCTGGGCCAGGGTGAGTTGATGATCTGCATAATAGTGCCTGTCCATGTCGGCAATATTGAGCGTGGCTTTAAATATGGTTGCTTTGAGCGCCATGGCGGTCCTGCAGTGGTATCAAGATGTTGGTTTGCGCTAGTGTAATGCAATTCTCTGGACGATGAGCATGACGACATGTCGATGTTGCGCGGTTTTCTGATACTGGTTCTGTTTTTCCTTTTTGGCGAGGCGTTGCGGCTGGTGTTTCTGATACCGGTCAGCGGCGGTGTACTCGGTATGATCCTGATGACGTTTACGCTGATGTTGCGGGGCAGGGTAAGCGATGCGTTGGCTTCGTCCAGTCAGGCACTGATCTCGGTGCTGGTGTTGCTGATTATGCCGGGTGTGGTGGGGGTGTTCTTTATGGCATCGCAGTTTTCCGGGCAGTGGCTGGCTGTGTCGGCGGCGTTGCTTTTGGGGACCTTTCTGAGCGTTCTGAGCACTCTTTTGTTAATGAAAGGCGTGGTTTGTCTGTCTGCGCGGAGCCAGGCAAATGACTGAGCTTGCTGAACGTTTCCTCGCCATACCGGAGATTCTGTCGGCCAGCCCGATATTCGCAATCGGTCTCACTTTGAGCGCATTTTTTGCCGGGAACTGGCTGTTTGCCCGCATTGGTCGGCCGCTGTGGATGCCGCCGGTGGTGCTTTCAGCCGTGATGTTGGCGGCGGTGATTGCTGTTCTGTCGGTGGATTATATTCGCTATCAAGAGGGCGCTCTCTGGATAACCGTGTTGCTCGGGCCCGCGACGGTGGCTTTGGGGGTTCCTCTGTATCAACAGATTCACCATATCCGGGCCATGTGGGTTCCGATCGTTGTCACACTGCCGTTGGCGGCTACACTGGCGGCGGTCTACGCAGTAGTGATTGCCTGGACAATGGGGGCTACGCCTGAGGTGCTGGCATCGCTTGCACCCAAATCCGTGACGGCTCCGATTGCCATTGGGATTACAGAGCAGCTGGGCGGATCTGTGCCCCTGATGATGGGCGGCCTGCTGGTCACCGGTGTAGTTGCCACTTTGTTTGTCGATCTGCTGGCAAAATGGCTGCCGGTTGAAGATGAGCGCATCCTCGGTTTTGCTCTGGGCCTTAACGGCCACGCGATTGGTACGGCCAGAGCGTTCGAGATCAGCCATACTGCAGGCGCCTTTGCCTCATTGGGTATGGGGCTTACGGGCGTTTTTACCGCACTTATACTGCCCCTGGTATTTGAGTTTTAGAGGCTGGTGACGGCTGCCCGCGCAAGCCCTCATTCAGTTCGCGAATAGCCGCAAGTTGTAATTTCGATTGCCGTAAGTAGTTTCCGCGACTAATTTCTACTGTAGACGTCTGGGGCGCCTGAGCCCCGGTGTGCCGTAAAAATTCGTAAAACAACGACGGAAAACGCAATGAAAAAACTACTTGCAGCTTTAGTCGGTACCTTGGCGCTGGCCACGGCTCCTGTTGCTCTTTCTGCCGAGGCGACGAAAGAGCTTAAGATGGCGTACGACGCTGATCCGGTCACCCTCGATATTCACGAGCAGCTCTCTGGTGGCATTCTGCAGTTGTCCCATATGTCTTTTGATCCGCTGGTGCGCTGGACAAAAGATCTTGGCTTTGAGGCCCGCCTGGCAGAAAGCTGGGAGCGCGTCGATGATAAAACCATGCGCTTCAAACTCCGTGAAGGGGTGAAGTTCCATTCCGGTAACGAACTCACTACCAAGGATGTGAAGTTCACTTACGATCGCCTGAAAGAAAGCCAGGATTTCAAGGCCATCTTCAAGCCGTTCAGTGGCATTAATGTCATTGATGATTACACCTTTGAGCTGGTGACCAGCGAGCCGTTCCCGCTGCTGCTCAATACCGCTACCTACATCTTCCCGTTGGACAGCAAGTTCTATTCCGGCGAGACAGCCGATGGCAAGAAGAAGAGCGCTATTCTGAAGCACGGCAACTCGTTTGCTTCCGGTAACCTGTCCGGCACGGGTCCCTACATGGTCACGTCACGGCAGCAAGGCGTGCGCATGGAGTTTGAGCGCTTCGCGGATTACTGGGATGAAGACTCCCCCGGCAACGTGAAGAAAATCGTGCTGACTCCGATCAAGGAAAACAACACCCGCGTATCTGCGCTCTTGTCTGGAGGCGTGGACTTTATCGCTCCGGTGCCGCCTACGGATCTTGAGCGCATCAAGCGCGACAAAGACTCGAATCTGGTCACCATGAGTGGCACCCGAATTATTCTGTTCCACCTGAATCAGGAGCGGGTCGAGGCTTTCAAAAATCCAAAGGTACGCCAGGCCGTAGCCTATGCAATCAATCAGGAAGGCATTGCCGCCAAGATCATGAAAGGCTTTGCCACGCCCGCATCCCAGTTGTCACCGGCTGGCTATCAGGGCCACAACGAATCCCTGAAGCTGCGTTATGACGTGAAAAAAGCCCAACAGCTGATGAAAGAAGCCGGTTACGAGGATGGCTTTACCATCACCATGATGGCGCCGAACAACCGCTATGTGAACGATGACAAGATCGCTCAAGCCGCGGCTGCGATGCTGGCCCGCATCAATATCAAGGTGGATCTCAAAACCCTGCCCAAGGCCCAGTATTGGCCCGAGTACGACAATCGCTCGGGGGATATGATGCTGATTGGCTGGCACGCAGATACCGAGGACTCTGCCAACTTCTATGAGTTCCTGACTTTCTGCGCGGAAGCCGACAGCGGCGCTGGCCAGTACAACGCCGGTAACTATTGCAACCCGGAAATTGATGCACTGGTTGAGAAAGCCAACGTTGAAACCGATGTGGAAAAGCGCACCGCCATGCTGCAGGAAGTGGAAAAGCGCCTGTATGACGATGCCGCTTTCGTTCCGCTGCACTGGCAGGATCTGGCTTGGGCCAGCAAGAAGAACGTGAAGATTGAGCCGATTCTGAACGTGATGAACTTTCCCTTCTTGGGCGACCTGGTCGTAGAGTAATAGCTTCTATTGGCAGGCCGGCTTCGGAGGGTTCCGCAGCCGGCCTTTTGTTTGCAGCTTTATCCGGACATTTTGCATGTTAGCGTTTTTGGTTCAACGGATATCCCAGGCAGTGCTGGTCATGTTCGTGATCAGTGTGATCGCGTTTGCCATTCAGGATGGTCTGGGAGATCCACTTCAGCAAATGGTGGGTATGTCCGTCTCCCTGGAGGACCGGGAAGCCCTGCGCGATGAGCTGGGGTTGAATGATTCCATGGTCGTTCAGTATCTTCGCTTTGCCGGCAATGCGGTTCAGGGCGATCTGGGCACATCCTATTTTTACGGCAAGCCTACCCTTGAGGTGATTTCTGAGCACCTGCCGGCGACTCTGGAGCTGGTGATCGGGTCCAGCCTGATCATCATGCTGTTGTCGGTGCCCATTGGTGTCTATGCGGCGATTCGGCCACAGGCGTTGATGGCAAAGCTTTTTATGGGCGTGAGTACCGTCGGCATATCCATCCCGGTATTTCTTACGGCCATCGTTCTTATCCAGATATATTCCATAGGCGTGACGGTTGCGTGGTTTCCCGTGGATACCGGTTGGGGTCAGTGGCTGAATGGCGCTTTGAGCACCGAAGGTGGCCTGCCATCCTATGGCCGTGGCGATGAATTAACCCATCTTTTCGGCACTTGGTATTCCGGCTTTTTCTCGAAGAACGGTCTGTTGCACCTGGTGCTGCCCTGTGTATCGCTGGCGTCCATCATGCTGCCGCTGTTCATCCGCCTGATCCGTGCGGAGATGATGGAGGTGCTGCAAAGCGACTACATCCGCTACGCCCGGGCCAAAGGCCTGAGCGCGGTGCGCATCAATTTTCTTCACGCCCTCAAGAACACCATGCTGCCGGTCATCACCGTAGGCGGCGTGCAGATTGGCGTCATGGTGGCCTATACGATTCTTACGGAAACCGTGTTCCAGTGGCCGGGCGTTGGGCTTATGTTTCTGGAAGCCATTACCCGCAGTGATATTCCGCTAATCGTTGCCTATTTGATGGTCGTAGGTCTGATTTTTGTGATTACCAACACGCTGGTGGATCTGGTTTACGGGCTTGTGAACCCCACGGTTAAACTGACAGGTAAGAAAGCATGACAACAGCGACTCTTTCACGCTGGGATCGCTTTCGCGACTCCTTTCTTTGGTACAGTTTCAAGCGCGACAAGGTGGCTATTGTCAGCTTTCTCGTACTGCTTCTGATGGTGCTGGCAGCCATTTTTGCGCCTTTGCTGGCCCCAACGGACCCATACGATCTGGCGCTAATCAACATCATGAACTCGGAAATGCCGCCGCTGGGCATGGAGGGCGCAGACCCAGCTTTCCCTCTGGGTACAGATTCCCAAGGCCGGGATATGCTCTCCACCATTCTTTATGGTACTCGGGTGTCTCTGCTGATCGGCTTTGGCGCCGTGGTACTGCAGGCTACACTTGGTATTGTGTTAGGGCTGTTGGCGGGCTATCTGGGTGGCCGGGTAGATTCCCTCTTGATGCGCATTGCTGATGTTCAGCTTTCTTTCTCCACACTGATGGTGGCTATCATTGTGGGCGCGGTCTTCAAGGCCAGTTTCGGCAACCTGATGTTTGGTGAGATCGCCATTTACATGCTGATTTTTATCATCGGTATCGCCGAATGGCCGCAAATTGCCCGCACTGTGCGTGCGTCTGTGCTGGCGGAGAAAAAGAAAGAGTACGTTGATGCTGCCAAGGTGATGGGTTTTCGCACCAATCGCATTATGTTCCGTCATATTCTGCCCAACACGCTATCGCCGATTTTTGTTATCGCCACCGTACAGATCGCCAACGCGATTATTTCCGAAGCGGCCCTGTCGTTCCTTGGGCTTGGAATGCCGGAGACGCAGCCTTCTCTGGGCTCGCTGATTAAATCCGGTTTTGACTACATTCAGAGCGGTTCCTGGTGGATTACTCTGTTTCCCGGCCTGGTGCTGGTCGTACTCGTGCTGGTGATTAACCTGTTGGGTGACTGGCTGCGGGATGTCATGAACCCACGGCTGTACAAGGGCTAAAAAACCATGAAAAGCGATACGCCACTGCTGGAAGTAAAAGATCTGGATGTCCGGTTTGCCGTGCGCGGCGGCGACCTCACGGCCCTGCGCGGTATCAGCTTCAGCCTGGATAAGGGTGAGCGGCTAGGCCTGGTGGGGGAGTCTGGTGCGGGTAAATCCGTAGCGGCCTTCTCGATCCTCAACTTGATTGCCAGCCCGGGCTATATCGCCGGGGGGCAGATTTTGTTTGAAGGCCGGGATTTGGCTGCCATGAGCGAGCGGGAGCTGCGCAAAATCCGCGGTAACCGCATTGCCATGATATTTCAGGATCCGATGATGACGCTTAACCCGGTGCTGAAGATTGGCACCCAGATGGTTGAGGCCATCAAGGCGCATCGCCGGATCAGCACGAAAGCGGCAAGGGATATCGCCCTAGACAAGCTGCGCAAGGTGCAGATTCCCTCGCCGGAAAAACGGCTCGATCAGTATCCCCACGAGTTGTCGGGTGGTATGCGCCAGCGGGTGATTATTGCCATTGCCCTGTTGCTGGACCCGGAAATTATCGTTGCCGATGAGCCCACCACGGCGCTGGATGTGACCATACAGGCGGAGATCATGGCGCTGCTGTTGGATCTGTGTGAGCAGGAAAATGTAGCGCTGATGCTGATCACCCACGATCTGGGTGTTGTCTCCCAGGTAACCCAGCGCATGTTGGTGATGTATTCCGGCCGCATTATCGAACAAGGGCCAACGCGGGAGATCATCAACGATGCCCAGCACCCCTATACCCAGGGACTGATCAACGCGTTGCCGCAAATGGGCGAGCCCGGTGCTCGGCTGTTCCAGATTCCCGGTTCCATGCCGTCCCTGAAAAACGTACCGTCCGGCTGCCCGTTTCACCCGCGTTGCAATTTCGCGACCGATCAGTGCCGGCAAACCATGCCCGAGTATGTGCACTCCGGCAATGTGGATGTGGCGTGTTACGAGGTCAGCAACCTGATAGAGCAGGAGAAACGCATGCAGGAGGCGGGATCATGACCTCCCCTTTGGTAGACATTCGCGGGCTGGAAAAGCGGTTTGATCTGTCTGGCAGCCTGCTGGAGCAGATCACTTTCAAGGGCGGCCGGTTCCAGCGCAAGCAGGAAGCGGTTCATGCCCTCAACGGTGTTGATCTGCAGGTGCATAAAGGCGAGGCGCTGTGTGTGGTGGGCGAATCAGGCTGCGGCAAGTCTACGATTGCCCGCACGGTTATGGGCTTGTTGTCGCCCAGTGCGGGAGAGATTCACTATGGCGGCCAGCGCATCGACAATCTTAAAGGCCGGGATGTGCTGCCGTATCGTCGCAAAATGCAGATGATCTTCCAGAACCCCTACGCCTCTTTGAATCCGCGTATGACGATTCAGCAGACTCTGGAAGAACCGATTCATTTTCACCGCCCGGAATTGGCTCGCAGCGAGGTGCGCGGCAAGGTTCAGGAGGTCATGGCGTCCGTGGGGATAGATCCGGACTGGGGCAGCCGGTTTGGCCACGAATTCTCCGGCGGCCAGCGCCAGCGCATTGCCATCGCACGTGCCTTAGCGGTGGACCCTGAGTTCATTGTGGCGGACGAGCCCATCTCGGCACTGGATGTATCCATTCAGGCCCAGGTGCTGAACCTGCTGATGGACGCTCAGGAGACCCGCAATCTGACGTACCTGTTTATCACCCACGATCTCGCAGTGGTGGAGCATTTCGGCACACGGGTTGCTGTGATGTACCTGGGTCGGGTGTGTGAGCTGGCGGAGACCAAAACGCTGTTTGCCGCGCCGCGTCATCCGTACACCCAGGCTTTGCTTTCAGCAATACCCAAGCTAGAAGACGACAGGCCCAACTACATTCGGCTACAGGGTGAAGTACCAACGCCGGTTAATCTGCCATCCGGATGTGTATTTCATGGCCGCTGCCCTTATGCCAATGAACGCTGTCGCCAGGAAATACCTCAGCTTATCGCCACAGGTGGTGGTGCACAGGTTGCCTGCCATGCGGTGGAAGAGGGGCGGTTGTAAGAGGGCTGCTGCTTTAGGCTATGATGCGCGCAGTGAGTAGCTTTTGAAAAACCGTCACTCTTTACTTGTTAGTTTGCTGGGGAGCCCATGGAAATACGCTGGCTGGAAGACTTCATGGTGCTGGCACGCACGCGCCATTTTTCGCGTGCAGCCGAACTGCAGCATGTAAGCCAGCCCACGTTCAGCCGCCGCATCAAACTGCTTGAAGAAGCCATGGGCGCCACCCTGATTAACCGGCAGACTCTGCCCCTGTCTCTGACACCTGCCGGGGAACGGTTTTGTGATCTATGCCAGCGGGTAACCCGGGATGTACGGGACGTCCGCAGCCAGATTGCCGATATGGAAGCAGAGGTGTCTGCGCGTATCAGCGTGGGCTCTACCCAGGGGCTGTTTTCCCACTTTTATCAGGGCTGGGCCACTGAAGTGGGCGTTGCAGACCGGCTACAGCTTAACCTCAAAGCCACAAGCTGGGTGGGGGAGCAGTTTCTGGATGCTCTGGACGGTGGCGAGTGCGATCTGGTGTTGTGCTATTGGCACCAGGATTTACCCTGGGGCGACCGGCTGAGCCGGGGCGAGTACGAATCAATCACTCTTGCCCGCGAGTGGTTGGTGCCAATGAGTGTTGCGGCGGATAACGGCCTACCCCGGTTTCCTCTGCCGGGAACAGCAGGCCAGACCGTGCCGTTAATTGCCTATCACTCACGGGGGTTTCTGCAGTCTGCAATTGAAGCGCATCTGGTGCGCAGCAAAGAACCCGTGAACCTCTTGCCACTCAACGAGAACACTCAGTCGGCAAGCATCAAGGCGCTGGTGAAGCAGGGCTTTGGCATGGGATGGCTGCCCAGCAGAATGACGGAAAAAAGCGAGCACTTTGGCAGCCTCACACGGGCCGGAGACGAACGCTGGGATGTTCCACTGGAAATCCGCCTTATCCGCCTGCGTGAACCACGCTCAGACGACTTTTTAACTCTCTGGAAAACACTGGAAAACCAACATGCCTGACACCACCGACCTGCTGTCTCTTCAGATTGATCATGTGGGTATTCTACAGGGCCGCTATGAGCAGGTTCTGGAAAACCATGGCTATGACAGCCTGCTTATCAGTTCTGGCGCGGCCCCCATGCGTTACGGAGACGATCAGTCCTGGCAATTTCAGGGTTATGGCCCGTTCCTGCACTGGACAGGGCTTGCCGGTTTTGAACACGCATGGCTGCTGATCCGGAAAGGCCACAAGCCACTGCTCTCACTGCATCAGCCTGTTGATTTCTGGCACGCGAGTCTTGAACTGGCACAGGAACCCTGGCTGTCGGAATTCGAGCTTCGCTTCAGTGAAAACCGCTCGGCGCCGGCGCTGGATGGCGTGAATCAGCTAGCTGTGATTGGTGATCCGTCTCTGCTGGCGGATGTGCCCGGTGAGCATAATCCAGGTGCGCTTTGTAATGCGTTTGATGAAACGCGGGCGCATAAGACGGCCTATGAGATAGCCTGCCTGGCTCACGCTAACAGGTTGGCAATAGCAGGCCACCGCGCCGCACGCGATGCGTTTCTGGCCGGTGCCAGTGAATTTGAAATCAGCCTGGCGTATCAGCGCGCAACGCAGCAGCGTGAGGCCGACGCGCCTTATCACAGTATTATTGGTGTAAACGAGCATGCCGGTACACTGCATTACCAGTACTACGACGCGGCAGCGCCCGACAAATCGCGCAGTTTGCTGATTGATGCCGGCGTGCGTTACCGGGGCTACTGCTCCGATATTACCCGCACCACCGCTGGTGTCGGGGAAGGGCGCTTTGGCGCACTCGTGCAGGGCCTTGAGCAGTTGCAGTTTCGACTATGCAAGATGGTAGCTCCGGGCGTTGACTATGTGGACATCCACCGCAGAACGCATCAGGGCATTGCCGCCTTGCTGAGCACAGCAGGCCTGGTCAGCGGCTTGAGCGATGAGGAGATGGTATCCGAAGGCGTTACCCGGGCCTTTTTCCCCCACGGCATAGGGCATTTCCTTGGCGTTCAGGTACACGATGTTGCTGGCAAGCCGGTACAGCCTCCGGCCGACGCCCCCTTTCTTCGCCTGATCCGCACGCTAGAGCCTGGCATGGTGGTTACCATCGAACCTGGGTTGTATTTCATTCCCTCCTTGCTAGAGCCGCTGCTGTCCGGCTCTCTTGGACGCCACATTAACCGTCCGTTGATTGATGAGTTGCTCGGGTGTGGCGGGATACGCATAGAAGATAATGTGGTGGTTACGGACTCAGGGTGCAGAAACCTGACCCGGGAAGCAGAGGCCTGAAACACTCCGTTGCACAAATTTAACACAGTGGGCTTGCAATTCTTGATGCTAATGACAATAATTATCATTACATTCATTGTCGTTGGTGAGATTGCGTTATGTATGTATGCCTTTGCCACGGAGTCACAGACCGGGACATCCGCGAAGCTGCAGAAAACGGTGTTTCTTCCATGCGCCAGCTCGGTAAAGAGCTGGGCGTAGGTACCCAGTGCGGGCGTTGCGCCTGCACAGCGCGCGGTATTCTGCGCGAAAGCCGCTCGCCGGATTACATGGCTCTTGCGAACCTGCTTGCAAGCCCCGCCTGACGCCTTCTGGGCTTTATTTCCGTTCCGCAATTTTGTAATGCGCCCTAACGCGCTATCCTTGTCGGGTGACGAGAGCGTTTATTGAACCCGAACCAGCCAGCCGGAATGCCTTTCGTTAAAGAAGGTTGAATGAATCGGCTGAGATCAAGGAGTGCTGCAATGAAAGGCGATAAGAAAGTCATCCAGTTTCTGAATAAAGTGCTTGCCAACGAACTGACGGCCATCAACCAGTATTTCCTGCATTCACGCATGTACAAGGATTGGGGTATCACCAAGCTTGCGGCCAAGGAATACGAAGAATCCATCGATGAGATGAAGCACGCCGACATGCTGATCGAGCGTATTCTGTTTCTGGAAGGCCTGCCTAACCTGCAAGATCTGAACAAGCTGATGATCGGCGAGAACGTTGAGGAAATGATTGCGTGCGATCTTAAAATCGAGCACATCGCCCATGTGGACCTGAAAGACGCGATTATTCACTGTGAGTCTGTAAACGATTACACGAGCCGGGAGCTGTTCCGCAGCATTCTGGACAGCGAAGAAGAGCACATTGACTGGCTCGAAACGCAGCTGGAAATGATCAATCAGATGGGCATTCAAAACTACATCCAACTGCAATCTGCTGCTGCGGAGTAAATACCGACAATGGATCTGTCCTGCTTTAAAGCCTACGACCTGCGCGGCAGTGTGCCGGAGCAGTTGAACCCGGCTCTGGCCGAACGCATCGGGCGAGCCTATGTGGAAATCACAGGCGCCAAAAAAGTCATTGTCGGCTACGACATTCGCCTCTCAAGCCCGGAAATCACCAAAGCCCTGAGCTCCGGCCTGATGGCTGCCGGTGCCGACGTGTTTGATATAGGCCTCTGTGGCACAGAATATGTGTACTTTGCCACCAGCCATTATGGAATGGACGGTGGCATCATGGTCACCGCTAGCCATAACCCAAAAAACCATAACGGCATGAAAATGGTCGGGCCGGAATCCCGCCCGATCAGCTCTGATAATGGCCTGAATGATATTCGCGACAGAGTGCGTGAACCCTTTGGTGACGCGCCGGTTCAGGGTAGATACGAGACACTTGAGGTTACCAGTGCTTATTTGGATCATCTGCTGGGATACATCGATGCGGCTGCGCTGAGCCCCCTGAAAATTGTCGTCAACGCCGGCAACGGCGGTGCGGGGCTGGTGATCGACGAACTCGAAAAGCATCTGCCTTTCGAATTCATCAAGGTGCATCATCAGCCGGACGGCAACTTCCCCCACGGTGTGCCCAACCCCATCCTCGTAGAAAATCGCGCGGCCACGGCCAATGCTGTGATCGAGCACGGTGCGGCCATGGGCATTGCCTGGGACGGCGATTACGACCGCTGCTTCTTCTTTGATGAAAACGGCCGGTTTATTGAAGGCTATTACATCGTCGGCCTTTTGGCTGACCAGTTCCTGCGCAAAACCGGCCCCGGCAAAGTCATTCACGACCCGAGGTTGATCTGGAACACTCAGGATCTGGTAAAAGCTGCCGGCGGCGAAGCGATTGAATGCAAAACCGGGCATGCCTTCATCAAACAGCGCATGCGCGACGAAGACGCCGTTTACGGCGGAGAAATGAGCGCTCACCATTACTTCCGGGATTTTGCCTACTGCGACAGCGGTATGATCCCATGGTTGCTGATCGCCGAGCGCCTGTGCCAGTCCGGCAAGCCGTTTTCATCCCTGATCGACGCCCGCATTGAAGCCTACCCGGCCAGCGGCGAAATCAACCGCACCATCGATAATCCGCCCAAAGTGATTGTGGCCATCGAAGAAAAGTACGGCGCCGACGCAAACAACGTCAGTTATGTGGACGGCCTCAGCGTTGAATTCGACGACTGGCGCTTCAACCTGCGCATGTCCAACACGGAACCCGTTGTTCGCCTGAACGTGGAATCCCGTGGTGACATATCTTTGATGAAAGCGAAAACTGAAGAGTTGCTCGCAGAGATGGAGCGCTTGAATAAGTAACTGCTTCCCGGCCTTGCACGTTGTTGAGGCAAAGCCGGGATCAGATCAGAGCCAGTCGTTCAGCATAATCCCCAGCCCAAACCGCTCAATCCGATGATTGTAATCAATCAGACTCTCCCCATACCCGTTGTAATACTGGAAGAACCCCTTGATCGTACCCCCCAACGGAAAGCTGTAACCAAACTCCAGTGAAGTCCGGTTGTCCGAGCGCAGATTGTTCATAAGTTTCAGAGAAAACGTCCGATCTTCGGCAAGCTTGTAAATAATGTTGTAGTTGGCGTGCCCCAGATAACTCTCAATATCCGCATTATCATCTTTGCTGTTCTCCGGAATCCGATACCACGGCTGCACAACAAACAGCCAGCGATCACGGGCAAAGCCCGCGCTTGCCATAATCCGGTTCCAGCTCCGGGAACGGGGTTCTGACTGGCCGTTGGACTGGTGATTAACACCAATGGTCAGGTTGCTCAGAGTTATCGCACCCAGGTCCCAGTTAGCCTGGTGACGGAGAAAAATCTCGGGCTCGAAGTCGGTCTCACGAAAAGGCGCAGATTCGTCCTGATTATAAACTTGCCAGAATGAACGTTGGGTATAACCGAACCATAACGTATTACGGTCATCCAGCCAGCCTGTAAGCAGCGGAACTTTGAAGCTGATCTGGTACTTGGCCTCTTCGTTTTCGAGCTCATAATCGTAACTGGTAGCACCCAGTCTCGGATTGGTCGGTGCCGTGTTCGGGTCATCCATCCAGGTGATCGGCATAATATAAGTGGGTCGATAGCTTATGAAACTGCCAGAGAACGAAAACAACGCTTTCTCGGCGCTAACGTATTGATCCACCATATTGGACATCACGCCACTGTCGGGATCATCCTCGTGGGAGCCCTCCGCCGCCCGCTCCTGGCTTCCCCCGCCAGGAACCAATGTGCCGGCTGCCTGTTCGGCCTCTTCCACATCCTGCTCGCTCGCCTGATCACGGGCCGTTTGTGGATTGTTGAAAGAGTCGTAGCAGGCCAGGCGCTGCACACCTTCCCGAATCAGCGCGCAGTTTTCAGGAGAAGCGACCTGGCGCTCGTCTGCGGGAATGGTTTCCTGTGCAATCGTCAGCGCCGGCCAAAGTAATACAAGCGTAGCGGCCTTCGAGACCCAGGCGTTGGGGTGTTTGTGCATACTCCGGATCTCTCTATGCTGCATTGAGGCTGAGCCATGTGCTGGCAATACCGTAAACCCATACGATGATCAGCGTAATGGCCAGTAATGAAAAAATGAGTTTATGACGAAGTTGGTCGGCAGTACCCGCAGCCACAACCCAGCGCAGATACATAAGGCCAATAAAGCTCGCGAAAACCCCAAGGCTGGCGAGCGCGGGTATCAGCAGCCACGCGGGGTTGATACTATGGCCGGTGTCCGCTTGGCTTGAGAACCAGCCCATAGATGCCAGTAGCACTGCCAGCGCGCTGAATTCTGTAATCAGGAGTGCTTTGCGCAGTGGATGTGGGGAGGGTTTCTCCGGGTTATTCATGGGTCGGATCCTGGAAGTTCTGGGGTAAGCTGCAGCATGTTAACCGGATGGCCGGAAAGAGTCTCCACGCTTACGAAATGGCAATAAAAATGGTGGAAATCAATTTATGATTTTGCTATCAGGTTTTTTTGCCGGGATTCAGTCGCTATAATGCGGCAACCAAAGATTATAACGCTCAAATGCGAGGTGCATTGTGAAGATGAAGAGAGTCCTGGCTGTCGTATTGCTTGGTTTTGCCATAACTGCCGGTGCCGTTATGGCAAGTATTGAAGACGAAATCCGTTCGCGCATTCAGCCGGTCGGTGAGGTGTGCCTGCAGGGTGATGCGTGTGGTGAAGCCGCCGCAGCTACTGAAACAGCCAGCTCCGGGCCCCGTTCAGGCAGCGAAGTATATGGTGCCGTGTGTATGGCCTGCCATACCACAGGCGCTGCTGGCGCGCCGGTAATCGGTGATGCTGGTGCTTGGGCACCCCGCGTCGACCAAGGCATGGAAACCCTGATCAGCCACGCTATCAATGGTTTCAACGCTATGCCCGCCAAGGGCGGTTGCGCCAGTTGTGCGGATGAGGAAATCCAGGCTGCGGTGGAGCATATTGTGGCAGAGAGCAAGTAAATCCTACGCTCTTGCCGTCAAAAACCCCGCAGCTGCGGGGTTTTTGCTTTCAGAGCCCTAAATCACCAAGAAGAGCGCTCAGTGTCGCCTTGCCTTTTTTCTGGTTGGCTTCGACATCCAGATCTCCGGTGCCCTCCCAGCGTACGTCGTCTTCCGGTAATTCATCCAGAAACCGGCTGGGAATGGTTTCGATCTTTTCGCCATACTGTCTGCGCTGGGCGGCGTAAGTCAGGGTCAGGGTTTCTTTTGCGCGGGTAATGCCCACATACATCAACCGTCGTTCTTCTTCTATATTGCCTTCTTCAATACTGGATCGATGCGGCAGGATTTCCTCTTCCAGCCCGAGAATAAACACATGAGGGAACTCCAGACCCTTGGAGGCATGAAGCGTCAGCAGTTGCACCTTGTCGCTGTCATCCTCTTCTTCGCGCTGTTCCATCATGTCGCGCAGAATCAGCTTGGTGATGACGTCTTCTATGCCCAACTCGTCAGCAGTACCTTTACCGTCGTCCAGCATCCGCTGGATCGAGTCCACCAGATACCAGATATTCTCCATGCGGCGGTTGGCTTGTTTTGGCGTACCGGAATGCTGGTGTAGCCACTCTTCATATTCAATATCGGTGAACAGCTGTTTGATAACAGGTATAGGGTTTTCGCCGTGCAACCGCTCGCAGGTGGCGTCGACCCAGTGGGCAAAACGTCGCAGCCGATCCAGGCCTTTCTCGGTTACATGGGTTTCTGCGCCCATGTCACTCAGCGCCCGGAAGAGGCTGACGTTGCGAGCGCGAGCGTAATGGCTGAGCTGCTCGAGGGTGCGCGGGCCGATTTCGCGCCGCGGGACGTTCACCACCCGCAGAAAAGCGGCATTGTCGTCCGGGTTAAGCAGCAGGCGCAGATAGGACATGGCGTCTTTGATCTCATTTTTTGAGAAAAACGACTGGCCGCCCGAGATGCGGTAGGGGATCTGGTAGGCCTGCAATTTCATCTCCAACAGGCGAGCTTGGTGATTACCCCGGTATAGCACGGCAAAGTCCCGGAACGCCTGCCCCTTCTTCAGCTTCTGGTCGAGAATTTCGGTGGCCACCCGTTCGGTTTCTGCGTCTTCGTTGCGGCACCGGACAATGCGGATCTCGTCGCCAAGGGTGTGGTTGCTCCACAGAGCTTTTTCGAACACGTGGGGGTTATTGGCGATGACCGTATTGGCGCTGCGCAGAATGCGGGACGTAGAACGATAGTTCTGTTCCAGCTTTACGATTTTCAGGCTCGGGAAGTCGTCCTTCAGCTGGGCCAGGTTTTCTGGTCGTGCGCCTCGCCATGCGTAAATTGACTGATCGTCATCGCCCACAACGGTAAAAGCGGCACGATCGGCAACCAGCATTCTCACCAGCTCGTACTGGCACAGGTTGGTGTCCTGGTACTCGTCCACCAGCATGTAGCGGATTTTCCTGCGCCATTTTGCAAGGACTTCGGGGTTGGTGCGGAACAGTTGCACCGGGAGCAGAATCAGGTCGTCGAAATCGACGGCGTTGTATGCCTTCAGGTACTCGTTATAATGTTTGTATACGATGGCAATTCGTTGCTCCCGCTCATCCGCAGCTTTGCTGTAGGCTTCTGCGGGCCCGCGCAACGCACTTTTCCAGGAAGAAATAGTCGACTGGACATCGTTGAGTTCATCGCCGGCGTCGGCGCTGGCTTCCCGAAGCATCAGGTCCCTTAACAGGGCTTTAGCGTCCTCTGCGTCAAAAATGGAGAAGCCGGGGTGATAGCCAAGGTGGGTCTGTTCCTCCCGGATCATGTTCAGCCCGAGATTGTGAAAAGTGGATACAATCAGCCCGCGGGACAGTTTGCGGTCTACAATCCGGCTTACCCGCTCTTTCATCTCGCGGGCGGCTTTATTGGTGAACGTAACGGCGGCAATGTGACGGCCCGGAATGCCAATATGCTCAATCAGATAGGCAATTTTCCGGGTGATTACACTGGTTTTGCCACTGCCGGCACCGGCCAGCACCAGAAGCGGGCCATCGGTGTAGCGAACAGCTTCATTTTGTCGCGGGTTAAGTTTGTTCACAAATACACTGCCAGAATGGATTAAAACGGGGGAACTCTCGGTAAGACAATAGTCTACACCAGCCTGACTGTACCTTGTCGATCTATCAGCTATCCTTTTTAACAGAACGGATTTATTGTTCACGCACCCACCCATGGATTCTGCCAAATGACCTTGCCACTGGAAACTGTCGGACATGACCAGCTTCGCGTTCTGGTTCTGACGCCGGATTATGCCGATTTTCTCTGGCTTAGTGCACTGCTGGCGGGCGACCCTGAGATGAGCCCGGATTCAACCTGGTGCCCGGATCTCGTGGATTGTGACGACCTTATTCGTAACGCGAAGTTCGACATTATTGTTTGGAATTGCGTGTTTCATGGCGGGTCAGAAACCGCTTTTTTGCAGTACCTGGCCGTTGCCAGTGGCGGCCGTCCCGTTCTGGCACTGAGTGCTGAAACTCCGCACGAGCGCGCGCCCGACTTGCTTTCCAGTGGCGCAGCAGATTACTTGAGCCGTCAGGAGCTTGATCACTGGAGCTTTCGCCGCGCGGTGAAGTGCCTTTGGTACGGCGAGCAGCTGGCTAATTCGGCCCACAGCAAGCTGGGACGGGGAGTTGCAAGCGGCTTTATTAACCGGGACCTGTTCTTCGACAGGCTGCAGCAAGCTCTGCTCAGAGCCCAGCGGGGTAGTTACCGGCTGGCGTTGTTGCATCTGAATATCGATGATTTCCGCAGCATTAATGAGTCTTTTGGCTACCAGAAAAGTGATCAGCTGATGATCAAGGTAGCCGCTCAGGTCCGGCAGGGGTTGCGCCGGGTGGATTCTTTGATGCGTATTGGTGGCGATGAGCTGGCTATTATCGTTGAGAAAATAGAAGACTCACTGGATATAACCCAGATCATACGCAAGGTAGTCAATGCTCTCGATGAGCCGGTAGTGATTGATGGCCAGAGCGTGGTTGTCAGTGCCAGCCTGGGTGTGGCTACGTATCCGGAAGCTGGGGACAGCCCCGAAAACCTCATGCGCAGAGCTAACCGGGCGATGTTTGAGGCCAAGCGGGATCCAGGCACCAGCTATCGTTTCTACGATCGCCAGCTGCATATTTCTGCCGGCTACCAACTCAGGCTTGAAGCCGACCTTCGCAATGCGCTCAGGGGCAATGAGTTGGAGCTGTATTACCAGCCAAGAATTGATCTGGCTAGCAATGACGTGCGTGGCGTCGAGTGCCTGTTGCGCTGGAACCACCCGGAGCGTGGCCTGGTTGGGCCAGACGAGTTCATACCGGTTGCCGAGCGCAGTGGCCTGATTGTTCCTATTGGTTACTGGGTGATAGAGCAAGCCTGCAAACGCCTGCAGGAATCGGCTGATCTTGGATTTCCCGGGCTTGTTTTTGCCGTTAACCTTTCGTTCCGGCAGTTCCACGACCGTAAAATGACCGAAACCATATTTCGCATCATCTTCAACGCCAATGTTGATACCAGTCTGCTGGAGCTGGAGCTAACGGAAAGTGCCATGATGCACGATCCCGAATATGCACAGCGTTGCCTGCGCGAGCTCAATCAGCTGGGTATCAGCTTTGCGCTTGATGATTTCGGCACAGGTTTTTCCTCTCTCAGCCATCTCCAGCACCTGCCTATCTCACTGGTTAAAATCGACAAATCGTTTGTGCAAGCTCTGGGGCAGTCTGCAGACTCCGAGCACATTATTCGGGCGATCATCAGCCTGGCGCACAGCCTCCAGATCAGTGTGGTGGCCGAGGGCGTTGAGACGGAAAGCCAACTTGAGTTTCTGCGCCAGCAGCACTGTGATGAAATCCAGGGTTACTATTTTGCGCGCCCCATGCCCTGGGCCGATCTTGTGCAATACCTGAACAAGCGTGGCCAGTCTGCTTGCCTGCAACTGTAAGCCGCTGTACCTTTGCTGCTTTATTAGAAACGCATCAGACAGAGGTTGCATGAACAGTATCTCCAGGCGCATTGCCGACGAACTCGGCGTACGCGAGCAACAGGTTAATGCCACCGTCGCCCTGCTGGACGAAGGTTCCACCGTGCCGTTTATTGCCCGATACCGCAAAGAGGTTACGGGCTCCTTGGATGACAGCCAGCTGCGCACGCTTGAGGAGCGCCTGCGCTACCTCAGAGAGCTGGAAGACCGTCGCGGGACTATCCTCAAAAGCATCGAGGAGCAGGGCAAGCTGACCGACGAATTACGCGCCAGCATCCTGAGCGCGGATGCCAAGAATCGCCTGGAAGACCTTTATCTGCCCTACAAGCCCAAGCGTCGCACTAAGGCTCAGATTGCCCGGGAAGCGGGGCTAGAGCCTCTGGCAGATGCCTTGTATGGCGACCCGGCTCTGGATCCGGAAGCCACCGCTGTGGCTTATATTAATGTGGAGGCAGGCGTTGCTGATACCAAAGCTGCACTGGAGGGTGCCCGTTATATCCTGATGGAGCGTTTCGCTGAAGACGCGGAGCTGTTGGGTGAGCTGCGAGGCTTCATCTGGCAGCAGGGGCAGTTGAAAGTCACAGTTATTAAAGGCAAGGAAAACGAGGGCGCCAAGTTCCGGGATTACTTCGATTATATAGAACCGCTGAAGAAAGTGCCCTCGCACCGGGCTCTGGCGATTCTGCGTGGTCGTAATGAAGGAATCCTGGCCTACACCCTTATTGTGGGTGATGTGGACGATGACCGGCGTCAGCCCCATCCCGCTGAGCAGCGCATTGCTGCACGCTGGAATATCCGCGATAACGGCCGTGCCGCTGATACATGGCTGTCAGAGGTGGTGCGCTGGACCTGGCGGGTCAAGCTGTCTACGCAGATCGAAACCGATCTCATGGCTCAGGTGCGCGAAGCGTCTGAAACCGAAGCCATCAACGTATTTGCGGCCAATCTTAAAGACCTGCTGTTGCTGGCACCTGCGGGGCCGCGCCCAACTCTGGGGCTGGACCCCGGCTTGCGTACGGGTGTGAAGGTGGCCGTTATAGATGGCACCGGCCAGGTTGCCGGGCATGGCGCCATCTTCCCCCATGCGCCACAGAAACAGTGGGATCGCTCCCTTGAGCAGCTCGCAGTCTGGTGTCGTGAGTACCGCATTGAGCTGGTTGCCATCGGCAATGGCACAGCGTCCCGTGAGACCGAAAAGCTGGTGGCGGATCTCAGCAAACGCTACCCGGAGCTCAAACTGGCGCGCATTGTAGTGAGCGAGTCTGGTGCTTCGATCTATTCTGCCTCTGAGTTTGCCTCCAAAGAGCTGCCCGATCTGGACGTGACTATTCGTGGCGCGGTCTCCATTGCCCGACGGTTGCAGGATCCGCTGGCCGAGCTGGTCAAGATCGAACCGAAATCCATTGGTGTTGGCCAGTACCAGCACGACGTATCCCAGGTTCAGCTCTCACGCAGCCTCGATGCCGTTGTAGAGGATTGTGTTAACGGTGTCGGCGTCGACCTGAATACGGCCTCCACGCCTTTATTGGCAAGAGTGTCGGGGCTGAACCAGACCATCGCACAGAACATCATCGAATACCGCAACCAGAACGGCATGTTCCGTAACCGCAAGCAACTGTTAAAGGTTTCCCGGCTGGGCGCCCGCACCTTTGAGCAGGCGGCCGGCTTCCTGCGTATCGCCAGCGGTGAGAACCCATTGGACCGGTCCTCTGTGCATCCAGAGGCCTATGGGGTGGTAGAGGGCCTCGCAGCAAAGAATAACCGGAAAGTTGAAGGTATTATCGGTGATGCAGCGTTTCTGCGTGGTCTGAATCCCCAGGATTACGTAACAGACCAGTTCGGCCTACCGACCATCCGGGATATTCTCTCAGAACTTGAGAAGCCCGGCCGGGATCCGCGTCCGGAGTTCCGTTCTGCGAGCTTTGAAGAAGGCGTGGAAACCCTCGGCGATCTTGAGCCCGGAATGGTGCTGGAAGGGTCGGTTACCAATGTCACCAACTTCGGAGCATTTGTGGACATAGGCGTTCACCAGGACGGGCTGGTGCATATTTCCGCGCTTTCTCACACCTTCGTGAAGGACCCCCGTGAAGTGGTCAAGGCCGGGGATATCGTGAAGGTGAAGGTCATGGATGTAGACATCCCCCGCAAACGGATTGCGCTGACTATGCGAATGGATGATCAGCCAGGTGAAAAAGCGGATTCGAAGCGGTCAGCTTCGGGGCGAGCGACGAGTAGCCAAACGACCGATAATCGCAGTGGGCAACCGGCGGGCAAGTCCGCATCCCGGGGTCGGAGCAAAGGCGCCGATCAGGGTGCCATAGCGGGGGCACTGGCTCAGGCGTTTGCGTCAGCCAGCAAAGATAAGCGTTAAGCGGTTTCAACTATTTCCACCAGCCGGCGCCTGCCCGAAAGGCACAGCCGGCTGCAGCAGGAGTCAATCATGGCCGAATCCCGCCATTCTGTGTTCCGCCAGTTCGCTGCGAGCGACTGGAACGGATTTCTGAAAGGGGTAGAAAAAGAAGGTTTGCGCGTTGACCGCAACGGGTTCATTGCGCAGACGCCACACCCTGAGGCCTTGGGCTCTGCGCTTACGCATCCGTCCATTACAACGGACTATTCTGAGTCCCTGCTGGAGCTGATTACACCGGTGTGTAGCAGTACTTCCGAGATGATGGAGTCCCTGCGCAACACCCACCGCTTCGTTCAGCAGAACCTGGGTGATGAGGTTTTCTGGCCGGCCAGCATGCCCTGTGAATTGAATGGTGACGCCAGTATTCCCATTGCCGAGTACGGTTCCTCAAATATCGGACGCCTCAAGCACGTTTACCGGCAGGGACTGGCGGTGCGGTATGGCCGCATGATGCAGAGCATTGCCGGCACTCACTACAATCTTTCCTTACCGGACAGCTTCCTGGAAACGTGGCAGGGTGCGCTCGGTGATAAGCAAAGCATGAAGAATTTCAAGTCTGATCAATACTTCTGGCTGATTCGCAATTTCCGCCGAAGAAGTTGGTTGCTGATGCTGTTGTTTGGCGCTTCACCGGCTCTGGATGCGAGTTTTGTTGCCGGAATGCGTCACGATCTCAGCCGTTTTGATGATCGCAGCTGGTTTGGTGAGCAGGCTACGTCTTTGCGCATGGGTGATCTGGGCTATCACAACAATGCCCAGTCTTCGTTGAACATCTGCTTCAACAAACTCAGCACCTACACCCAGACTCTGGATCGGGCTATCCATACAAACTGGCCAGCCTATGAAGCGATGGGCACCCAGCGCAATGGCGAATTTATCCAGATCAACACCAGCGTGCTGCAAATAGAAAACGAGTACTACAGTGCTGTTCGCCCCAAGCGTACGACTCAGCGTGAAGAAAAGCCGATTCAGGCGCTCGACGCGCGCGGTGTGGAGTATGTCGAGGTGCGATGCCTGGATCTTGACCCGTTCTCTCCCGTAGGCGTCAATGAGGCCCAGGTCGACTTCCTCGATCTCTTCCTGCTCGATTGCCTGCTGTCGGATTCGCCGTGGATCGACGATGCCGAGTGCAGCATGCTGGATGACAATTTCAAAGATGTAGTCGCCAAAGGTCGCAGCCGCGAGCTCACGCTGTGCCGGGGTGGCGAGCGCACGCCCATAGGTGAGGCGGCTACGGTATTGTTGGATCGGCTCGAGCCGCTGGCAGAAATACTGGATGGTTGGAATGGTGGTGACGTTTATCGCAAGGCGCTTTCGGCCCAGCGAGGAATTCTATCTGGTGATAGCCAAGTGCCTTCTGCGCGGGTTATTGATGCCATGCAGGCTTCAGGGTTGGGGCATCGTGATTGGGGCATGGATATGGCACTCAGACACCAGAACACACTTCGTAAGGAAGGCATGGAGGCCAGCGTACACGCTGCGTTCACCGCTGCGAGCAAGGACTCTCTTTCAGAACAGAAGCGGATGGAAGCCTCGGAAACTCTGGCATTCAGTGATTTTCTTGAGCAATATCTGCGCTCCTGAGAGGCGCAGATTACTGGCTTTGGCTCTTTCTGCGAGTTCGCATCGCTTATGGGCCTGCTTCACAGAAGGTGAACAAAAGTTTGTCACTTTCTGACGCTGGTGCTAACTTCAGTAGCTTCAGTCAAAGGGAGAATTGGCATGGCAAGGGATATCAAGCTCGGCTGGGACGTTGAGGCACTGAACAAAGCCTATCGTCAGGGCTACATGGCTGCCTCCATGGGAATGGGTAAAACCCGCTGCCCCTATCGCGGCGACGTCGTTGTAGCAGCTTGGGAGGCCGGCTGGGATGATGCAGGTGAGGTTATCCGGGAAGAACGTGCCTTGGATAATGACCTGTTTTCCCGGATTGCCTGAAGCCCTCTATTTTTGTACGACGAATTCCGTAAACAGCACACCGGTAATGGCCTCGCCGGTTTGTTGCTCTTCCAGCACCCCGTTTATTCTTGATTTTGCCTCTTCGCGCAGTGCCTGTTGGCCGTCCATAGTGGTCAGTCTGTCGGTATCTGTTTGCTCACCAAACAGCATCACAAGCTCGTGGCGCAGCCTCGGCATGTGAGCTTCCACTGCTGATCGCGTAGTTTGCTGCGAGGCCCGAAGGCTGACCGCCGCTTTCAGGTAGGTCAGTTTGCTGCCGGCGCTACCTACGTGAGTTACGAACGGCGGCTCCATGGCAATATAATCGGTGATTCCCGATTCTTCCGCGATTTCTTCGTCAACTGTGGCGGCTTCCTCCGCCCAAGCGGCGGGGGGCAGTGAAAACAGCAGGAAGATACTGAATAAAAAGAATTTTGGCTGAGGTGTCATAAGCTTGCAGTTAGCCATGGTTTAGGGTTTAGTGACAAAATCAGCAGCGTTATCCGCCGGATAAACCGAGAATAGCAGGCCCGGCAGCGCATTTGTGGAAAACTGAGGAAACTTTGTGAAAGGAAGAGCAATCTTTGCACTTGTTTTTGTGGTCTGCGCCGGGCTGTTGGGTGTGGCATTTTACATGGAGCACGTGATTGGGCTGGAACCCTGTCCTTTGTGCTGGCTTCAGCGCTTCGGCTTTATGGGTGCGGGTCTGGTGAGTTTTGTAGCAGCATTGCACGGCCCCGGGCAGCTGGGGTTGCGTGTTTACGGTTTGCTGCTTGCGGTAACCGCCGGTGCCGGGGTTGGCGTGGCGGGTCGCCAGCTATGGTTGCAGAGCTTGCCGGCTGACCAGGTGCCCGCTTGCGGCCCCTCGGTAGAGTACATGCTTGAGGTGCTGCCTCTGGCGGAAGTGTTGACTACAGCTCTGAAAGGTACCGGAGACTGTGCTGCTGTGGTCTGGCGTTTTCTTGGGCTGAGCATTCCCGGCTGGACGGCTGTCTTTTTCACTTTGCTAGTGATTGTGGGCTTGGGCATGCTTTTTCACCGGGGAAAACCAAAAGGCTGAAACGGTTGCGACAGGCAGTGGGCTTGGGGTAACTTGATCCTGAATTAACCGATATCAGCATCAGGGCTGATGGCCGGACTATCAAGCGGAGAGCATGCGTCATGTTGGAAAATTGCCGAAATGCCAGGGAGCGTTGGGGTGGCGTCAGCGAACTCATTGATCGTTGGCTCAAGGATCGTCAGGAGCTGCTGGTTCATTACTGCGATTTATCCGGAGAAAGCGATTTCTCGCAAACAGAAGCCCTGAAGCAAAAGTTCGTGCGGCTCTGTGAGGTGCTGGTGGACTATGTGTCTACCGGTCACTTTGAAATATACGAGCAGCTGGTCAGAGAAGCCCGGGAGTTCAATGACGGTGGGTTAGAGCTGGCCGCGAAGGTTTATCCGCGCATTGAGAAAACCACAGAAGTAGCCCTCAATTTCAATGATCACCTGGATGAAAGAGCGCTTTCTGAGCAAGACGTGAAGGCGTTGTTTGATGAGCTTTCTCGTTTGGGCGAAACGTTGGAGAGCCGCTTCGAGATGGAAGATTTTCTGATTGAGCATCTCCACAACGTGCATGCGGACAAAGTAGTGCCCGCCTAATACGGGCAGCCAAAAAAGCCTCAGCAGCGGCAACGCTGGCTGAGGCTTTTTTGACTTCAAGCAAGCTAATGAGCCCGACAGATTACTCGGAAGCCGCGCCTTCTTCGTCTGCACCCGGATTGATGGCCAGCAGCTCCACATCAAAAACCAGTGTTTCGTTCGGGCCGATGGAGCGGTTTCCACCCGGGCCGTAGGCCAGATCAGATGGAATGTATAGCTTGTAGCGGGCGCCTTCACTCATCAGCTGCAGGCCTTCGGTCCAGCCTGGGATGACCTGGTTCAGGGCGAAGGTTACTGGCTCACCGCGTTCACGGGAACTGTCAAAAACCTCGCCGGACAGCAGCTCACCGGTATAGTGCACTTGCACAGTATCGGTTGCGCCCGGTTGCTTACCGTTGCCTTCTTCCAGTACTTCGAACTGAAGGCCGGATTCGGTTGTTTCAATACCGTCGCGGTCAGCATTTTCTGCAAGGAACGTTTCGCCGGCTTCCAGGTTTTTCTGTGCCAGTTCTTCAACCTGCTTGCCTTGCTCTTCCTGCAGCGACTGCTGGTATTCCATCAGCGCCTGCTGGATTTCCTCACGGCTCATGCGCTTGGTTTCGTCATCGCCGGCATGGCCATGCTGAATACCCTGAAGAAACTGATCCATCTGCAGATTCGGCAGGTCGTTATTCATCCGCTCACCCAGCACCAAGCCCATGCCATAGCTGACCTTCTGGTCGGTGGAATCCAGTTTTGGATCTACAGGGGTCTCGGGAGGCGTTGAGCAGCCGGCAACCAAGCCGGTTATCGCGAGTGCAAGCAGCGTTTTTTTCATTACATCATCCTTTTTTTCAGTACGGAGAGGGCGACAGCCCACGTATTGTGTTTAACAGGGGGGAAAAGGTAACGGGTTCAGGGAACAGATTCCACTGAACATCTGTTAAGGAGCAACGGATTCCGTCTTGCATCCGCAAAGATGCCATCAACTCCCATTGCTGCCCGCACTTGGGCCAAGATAAAAGGGCGCACTGTAGGGTGACTGCCAGTCAGTTTCAGGATTAGCTGTTCTGGCAGGCGCTCTGTCTTTATCTGCTCTTTCTATGGCTAGCGTGTTCCAGGGTCCCTGCTCCGGTGGCTGGTCGGCGTAATGCCAGTTGCCGTCGGTATCCTGCCACTTGAACACTATATCCGGGCCTTCTGTTGGAATCGGCGAGGGCACCAGGCCTTCGAAAGCAGGTATCTCGGGTTGCGTTTCTTCGGCAACCGGTTCCGATGCCTGATCAGGATCGTTCAGGCCGAAGAACATAAGCAGTAGCAACAGGCCAAGAGCCGGAAAAGAGAGTCGGACGAGCCATTTGATCATCATGGCTATGTGTGTCCCTGTTGAAAGGCGGTAAGAATATCGCCCAGTGTGCTCAGAAGCTTCCTGGTGCTCACGGTCGTGCCGGATATCGGTGCAGCAGCAGCGAGGTTGGATCGGATCAGCTTTTCACCTTCGTATGCGTGCATGTTGCTCGGTTCCGGGTTGGGCGCTGTTAAAGTCCGCCAGGCTAAAGCCAGCTCGATGCGCTCTGACTCCAGCTCCAGGCTGGACAGGCTTTTGCGCAGACCGCTGTATGATACCAGCGCCTTTGGCAGTGACGTGCGAGCGGCACGCAGGCTGCCGGTTACACGATCTCGCCACTCTGTTACCGTAGCGTCCTCGATTCCGGTGTATGCCCTGCCGTTCAGTGCAAGCCATCCGGCGCATAAAATTCGTGTTACGCTCCAGCCCTCATTCTGAAGAGCCAGGCAGGTTTCCTGCGCTGACGAGTGCTGCCAGAATGTCAGTGCAAACTGCCAAAGCAGATTGTCCGGCTCTAGATTATCCGGCAACGCCATGGTTTTCAACGGTAATTTCGGGTTGGCCTCCAAGCTGACCGGCATGAGCATCGAACCGTCCCTGATAATTTCACGCTGATTATATGACAACATGTTAACGATAACCGATCTCAGTTTACAACGGGGTGGCGTCTGGTTGCTAGATTCCGTCGCTCTGACGGTGCAATTTGGCCAGCGCGTGGCAATTGTAGGCGCCAATGGTGCCGGTAAGACCAGCCTCTTTCAGTTATTACTGGGCCAGTTGGCACCAGAACAGGGCAGTGTGTCACTTCCCGGCGGCTGTCGCATTGCCCAAATGGCTCAGGAAGTTGAGGCAACAGGGCGAAGTGCCAGAGATTTCGTTCTCGACGGTGATCTTGATTTGCGCCGGCTTGAGCGGGAGCTTCAGCAGGCTGAGGCGCGGGGCGATGACAATGCGGTTGCTCACATACACGGCGAACTGGATATACACGAAGCCTGGTCTGCCGCCAGGCGCGCCGAGTCGTTGCTGCGGGGGCTTGGGTTTCAGAACGGAGACGCAGACCGGCCTGTAACGGAATTTTCAGGCGGCTGGCGGATCCGGTTGAACCTTGCCCAGGCGCTGATGCGGCCTTCGGATCTGCTATTGCTGGATGAACCCACCAACCACCTGGATCTGGACGCGTGCCTGTGGCTGGAGAACTGGTTGCGCCGTTACGACGGTACTCTGCTGTTTATCTCTCACGATCGGGATTTCATGGATCGGGTTGCTACCCATGTGGTTCATTTTGATCGTAAAAACCTGGAGTTGTATACCGGTAACTATTCAGCGTTTGAAGGTCAGCGCAGCGAACGGCTTGCGCAACAGCAGGCGGGTTTCGAGCGTCAGCAAACGAGAATCGCGGAAATTCAGCGTTTTATTGATCGTTTCAAAGCGCAAGCTACCAAAGCCCGGCAGGCGCAGAGCCGAGTAAAATCACTGGAGCGGATGGAAAAGATTGCCCCCGCTCATATCGATTCACCGTTCAGCTTCCAATTCCCGATGGCAGACAAGGTCTCCAGTCCGCTGCTTTCTATACGACACGGACAAGCTGGGCACGGCGAAAATGTGATTCTCAACAATATCAACCTGACGCTCCTGCCGGGCACTCGTGTTGGCTTGTTGGGGCCAAACGGTGCCGGTAAGTCCACGTTGATGGATGCGCTGCTGGGGCAGGGTGAAGAGGGGGCGACAAGCACATTGCTGTCCGGTGAGCGGACCTGTGGAGAGAACTTGGCCATAGGCTATTTTGCCCAGCACCAACTGGAATCTCTGGATCTTGACGCCAGCCCTTTCCTGCACCTGCAACGGTTATCGCCCAGGGCCTCTGAGCAGAGCATCCGTAACTTTCTGGGTGGCTTCGATTTTCATGGCGATCAGGCTTTAAGCCCCATTCGCTCCTTCTCGGGTGGCGAAAAGGCCCGTGTTGCGCTGGCTGTTATCGCCTGGCAGAAGCCCAACCTGCTTCTCTTGGATGAGCCGACCAACCACCTTGATCTGGAAATGCGCCAGGCTCTAACCATGGCACTGCAGAATTTTGAAGGGGCTATTGTGGTGGTGTCTCACGATAGGCACTTGCTGCGTAACACCGTTGATGAATTCTGGCTGGTTAATGACGGCTGCGTTGTGGAGTACCAAGGTGATCTTGAAGATTATGAGCGCTGGCTGGCGGATCGTCGCAAGGATGATACCGAAGCGCCGAAGCGGCAATCAGCTGGCGCCAAGAATGCCGATGACAGTATCGCAGCTCCGGAATCGGAAGCTGGCGTCGGAGAAAGCGCCGAAGACCGGAAAGTACGCAAACGGGCGGAGGCGGCACTCAGACAGAAGCTGAGCCCCTATCGTAAGAAGCAGGCGACACTGGAAAAGCAGATGGAATCTCTGCACGAAACCCTTAGCGGTCTGGAATCGGAGCTTGCCGACCCGAGTGTGTATGGTGATGAATCGAAAAACCGGTTAAAGGCGCTGCTGGGTAAGCAGTCAGAAGCCAAAGTCCGGCTTGAGGGCATCGAAGCGGATTGGCTTGATGTCAGCGAAACGGTAGAAACAATGGAGGAGGAGCTGGCAGGCTAGCGAGCCTGTCAGCCACCGGCGAGCTCAAGCACAAAGTTCTGCTTGGCCAGATAATCCTGCTCGTTCCTCAGATCTGCAAACGTTAGCGGGCGCTCATCAAACCAGCCTTCCTGAAAGGTCAGTAAAAGGCCATTCTCCCTTGGTTGCAGTGTGAAGGCCGGTGGTGGTTCCAGATTTCGGGAGTGCTGAATCAGCACGGCCAGGCGCACCAATATGCAAAGGTGACGCAATCGCTCCCGATCACTGGAATCTATTCCATCAAAAATGGAAGCGGTGAATTTGCGCCGATGGCCCCGCACCAGAATTGCCAGCTCCAGCTGAGCCTGCTGTGTGAAGCCGGCCATGTCGGAATAGCGCAGCAGGTAGGCGCCGTGTTTGTGATACTGGCTGTGCGATATAGTCAGGCCGATTTCGTGCAGCTGACAGGCCCAGCGCAGAACTTCCTCATCGGGAACCGTGTCTAGGCTCCAGTGGCCGGCTATCTGTTCCCACGCCGCAATCGCCGTTGCCTCGACCGCAGCTCCCTGGCTTTGATCTACGTGGTACCGCTCCTGAAGGGCCGAGATGCTGCGTTCCCGCACATCTTCGTGCTGAATCCGCCCGGCAATGCCATACAACAGACCTTCCCTCAGTGCACCATCGGCGAACGTCATGTCCTGTATGTTCAGAGACTGGAAGGCGCCCATAAGAATGGCGAAACCGGCAGGGAAAATATTCTGGCGGTCCGGACGCAAGCCCAAATTGCCCAACTTTTCCACGCTACCCATATCCACTAGTCGGCGACGTAGCTCTTCCATGGCACTCCAGGTGATGGTGCCATCGGTTATTTTGAGAGTCGCCAGTACGATGCTTATAGCTTTGATTGAGCCGGATGCACCCACTGCACTCTGCCAGCCCACCGAACGAAAACGCCTGCGGATACTCAGGAGCTCCTGCTCAGCGTGGGTAATAGCGTTGTCCATCTGTTTGCGGGTAATCCGGCCATCGGCAAAATACCGGTTCCGGAAAGAGACACAGCCCATGTGCAGGCTTTCCAATTCCTGGGGCTCAAAGCGTTGGCCGATAATCAATTCCGTACTGCCACCACCTATATCGATCACCAGGCGGCGCCCGGCATCATCAGACAGCGTATGCGATACGCCAAGATAGATCAGGCGGGCCTCTTCCCTCCCGGCGATGACCTCCACAGGATAACCCAGAACCTCCTCGGCCCGAGCTATGAACTGGCTGGCATTGCGCGCGACCCTGAGGGCGTTGGTGCCCACTATCTGGACACCCTCCGGCGGTGTGCCATTGAGGCGTTGAGCAAACCGGCGCAGGCAGTCAAGGCCTCGTTCCTGGGCTTCTTCGGTCAGGCAGTTCTCGGAATCAAGGCCGTCGCCGAGCTGCACCTTCTCGCCCATTTTTTCGATGGTGCGAATTTCGCCGTGCACGAGCCTGGCCACGACCATGTGGAAACTGTTTGAGCCCATATCAATGGCTGCAAGCATATCCGGTGGAGTGGCAACAATTTCGGCGGAAGAGGTGGCCGTCACGGTGATCAGAATCCTGTGGTATGAACGTGCGCGTACTATAAGCGATAATCCCCGGGCCTGTCAGTAAATGCGCCGGTTTGACAGTGGTAGAAAGCCGGCCGAATCGACTGGGGTCAGAAGATCTCGGATTCAAGCTGGTGGATCTACTGCTTCACATACGCGGGATCAATCGCGTAAAGTACTAATCAAAGCACTAATCAGGAAAATGAAATGAGCGGAAATATTGTAAACGTAACGGATGCATCCTTTGAACAGGACGTGCTTCAGTCCGACGTACCCGTACTGGTAGATTACTGGGCGGAGTGGTGCGGCCCCTGTAAAATGATTGCGCCTGTACTTGAAGAAATTGCCGACGAATACAATGGCAAGCTGAAAGTCTGCAAACTCAATATCGACGAAAACGAGCAGACGCCGCCCAAATTCAATATCCGTGGTATCCCGACCCTGATGCTGTTCAAGAACGGCAACGTGGACGCCACCAAAGTGGGCGCATTGTCCAAATCCCAGCTCGCGGCATTCCTGGACAGCAACCTCTGATTGCACTCTTATAGCATTCTGACTGCCTGAAAACCGCCCCTGGGCCATGCTCATGGGCGGTTTTTTATCGTCTGCTATCAGGTAGGGAATAGACTGACTTTGTCCTTGAGACGCGCCATGAGCGAAGCAAACCCGAAAAACGTCTGTGCCCTGCTACTCGCCGGCGGCGCCGGAACCCGCATGAACGGCCAGGACAAAGGCCTCATGCACTGGCGCGAACGCCCAATGGCCCACTGGGTAGCCGAAGCCCTGAGCACCGTCGCCGTCCCGGTTCTCATCAGCGCCAACCGCTCCCGTGAAGAGTACCGCCTACTCGGCGACGTGCTGCAAGACGCCCCCAGCTTCAAAGGCCAAGGCCCCTTGGCTGGTTTGCTGGCAGGCATGACCGAAGCTCGAAAGCGCGGCTATGCCGCCGTACTCGTCTGCCCTTGTGACACCCCCGGCATGCGGCCAGAAGTATTCCAGAAACTGCTCACAGCATGGCGCGAACAGCCCGATTTACCGATTATCGCCCAGTGCGACGGCAGAGCTCACCCCCTGCACGGCATATACCCGGTTTCACTCGCAAGTCTGCTGGAAACACAGTTACGAAACGACAACCGCAGGGTAATGGTGTTCGCTGACACTGCCGGCGCAAAATCGCTGGATTGCCCAGACGCCGCAGAAGCGTTCAAAAACAGAAATCGACCAGAAGATCTAATGAGCTAAAAGCTGCAGGGTGATGGCTACTTATCCCAGGCCTCACCCCGAGCAACATCAGAAGCTTTCTGCTCCACCCAATGCTCCCCGTTATCAGAAAGTTCCTTCTTCCAGAACGGCGCAGACGTCTTCAAAGCATCCATAATGAACTCGCAAGCCGCAAACGCATCACCCCGATGACCACTGCAAACGCCCACAAAAACAATCTGTTCCTGCAACAACAGCCTGCCAACCCGGTGAATCACCCGCGCCTTACGAACATCCCAACGCCGCGAAGCCTCCTCAACAAGCCCCGCAATCACCTGCTCCGTCATTCCCGGATAATGCTCCAGAAACAGCCCCGACACGCCCTGCGTATCGCCACTATTGCGCACCAAGCCCGTAAATGTAGCAATAGCACCCGTACTTGCGCCGCTGTCACGCAGAGCTGCGTACTCAGCGCACGCGTCAAAATCCTCAGTCTGAATGCTGATCATCTTAACCCCCGGTTACCGGCGGGAAAAAAGCAACCTCATCCCCGGCCTTCACTGGTGTAGCAGGCTTTGCCATAGCCTGATTGATCGCAATCATCACTGGCTGGCTGCCCTGCAGTTGCGCCCAGGGCCCGCCGCGGCTGGCCAGAGAGGCAAGCAGATCGCCTGCCGTCTGCACCCTATCTGCCGGCAGCGTGAGTTGCTCTGTGCCCAGTTCTTCCCGGAGACGGGCGAAAAAACGGACAGTGAGGGTCTGGTCAGTCATATCAGCTCAGTAACTCAGTGAATGGGTAGTAGGTTAGCAGATCATTCTCTGTGACCGTGGTGTGCTCCGGAACCACCGCCAGGCCGCCGGCCCAGCAGGCAGAGCTCAGCACGCCAGAGCTCTGGTTCGGGTAAGCGCTGACCCGCGTATCGTCGTTAACAGATTCAGTGCGCGCACGGACAAACTCCCGGCGCACGGAGGGCGAAGTAACGGCAAACGCGGCGGGCAGCTGCTGGCCCACAGGATGAATCTGCAGGCGGCCCTGGCAAGTACGTATGTAAGGCATGCCTACGATCAGAAAAGTGACCAGTACCGCAGCCGGGTTGCCGGGCAGGCCCAGTACCGAGGTGCCGTTGATCGACCCGAACGCCAGGGGCTTGCCGGGTTTGATCGCCATACGCCAGAGCGAAAGCTCTCCGGACTCTTCCAGCACGGCGCGCACGTGATCTTCCTCGCCCACGGAAACACCCCCGCTGGTGATAATCAGATCCGCCTGTGCCGCCGCACGCTGCAGCGTTTCGCGGGTAACAGACCGGGTGTCGCGCAAGGTCTCACATAACACCACATCGCAACCAGCCTCCGCCAGCAGGCCAAGCAAGGTGAAACGGTTGGTGTTATAAATCTGGCCTGGCCCAAGCGGAGTGCCGGGGTCGACCAGCTCGTCGCCGGTCGACAGAATCGCGACGCGCAGCTTTTTCATTACCGCAACGTCGGCCACGCCCATGGAAGCCAGAAGGCCCATCTCCTGAGACCGGATTTTTGTACCTTTTTGCAGGGCCAGAGTGCCCTCGGCAAGATCCTGGCCGCGCCGACGGATATTCTGGTCGGCCTTTACTTCAGCGTTAATGAGGATGCCGTTATCCGTGACCTCCACGCGCTCCTGCATGATGACCGTGTCGGCGCCTGCCGGAACTTCCGAGCCGGTAAAAATACGGGCAGCGGTGCCAGGTTTAAGTGGGCTCGGAGCTGAACCGGCGGGAATGCGATCAGATACAAACAGTGCCTGGCCCGGCATGTAATCCTCGGCGCGCAGGGCGTAACCATCCACCGCGCTGTTATCCGCTGGCGGCACATCTGCCGGTACTTGATAATCCTGTGCCAATATCCGGCCCAGACTTTCAGTGAGCGGCAGAAGCTGGATTTTTGTCATCACCGGAGCTTTGCCCAGCAAGTGAGCAATTGCCTCTTTAACTGGTGTCAAATTGGCTGCCATGGCATGTCTCTCCGTGTTCTGAATTAGCGGGCGGCGCGTTTACCGATAACCTGCTGAAGGCGTCCAACGGCGCGCTCAGGCTTGCGGCCAACCAGGGCTGAGAAGTTGCAGGGGCCGTGGCGACTGTCGAGTTGGGTGCTCAGAATACCGTTCCAGCCTGTTCGGCATGCACCGGTGGAACCAGGGAGGCAGAAAATGGCCGTGTGGTTGGCAAGGCCGCCAAAAGCTCGGGACTGAATAGTGGATGTACCGATCTCAGAGGCTGAGATGCGTCGGAACTCTTCCCCGAAACCTTCAATGGTCTTGTCCAGAAGAGGTTCTACGGCTTCGGGCGTGCTGTCGCGCTCGTGAAAGCCTGTGCCACCCGTGATGATGACCACGTGAACATCCGGCTCAGCGATCCAGGATGACATCGCAGCGCGAACCAAATAGACGTCGTCCGGCAAGATGCGCCGCGAAATCAGTTTATGCCCGGCTTCTATAACGCTGTCTTCGAGAAACTGGCCGGAGGAATCTTCATCAGGCCCACGGGTATCAGAGATCGTAAGAATCGCGATATTGAGAGGTTTGAGTTCGCTGGTGGGTTCACTGCTCATGGATGGCGCTCCGAAAATCACAGGAAAATTTGTGGCTACCAGTATCCCCATGAGTGGCGGGGAATGGAAGGGAGTAACCCATCAGGGGGATGCCCCGGCCCTGTGCCCCGGGTTCGGGAGCAGAAAGGTTAACGTTTATTTGGTTCCTGCACTTGACATTGGCAGGTAAGGTAGCAGATTATCGGTCTTGCCCTGCGAACGGTTGTGCCCACTCTACTGGCTTTAGTCTCTAATACCGGATCTTATCCGCACCGGTTGCTTCATTTAGCCAGCACCTGTTTTAATAACTAATCAATAAATCTGTTCAGGGGCACCCCTGTCATCCCAATATCCGTTTACTCCATTCCTGAAAATCCAAATACCTATGAATCTTACTGAACTCAAGCAGAACTCCATGCCCGAATTGCTCAACATTGCGCAAGAGATGGGTCTCGATAACCTCGCACGTTCGCGCAAACAGGATGTGATCTTCACCATTCTGAAGAAGCATGCAAAAGGCGGCGAAGACATTCATAGCGATGGCGTACTGGAAATTCTGCAGGACGGTTTCGGCTTCCTCCGCTCTGCCGACGCTTCCTACCTGGCAGGGCCAGACGATATTTACGTCTCTCCCAGCCAGATCCGTCGCTTTAACCTGCGCACCGGCGATACCGTTGCAGGCAAGATCCGCCCGCCGAAAGACGGTGAGCGTTACTTTGCCCTGTTGAAAGTTAACGAGATTAACTTTGATAAACCGGACAACGCTCGCAACAAGATCCTGTTTGAAAACCTGACGCCGCTGTTCCCCGATGAGCGCATGCAGTTGGAGGCCGGTAACGGCAGTACTGAGGACCTGTCGTCCCGCGTGCTGGACTTGGTTGCGCCCATTGGTAAAGGCCAGCGTGGTCTGATTGTATCGCCACCCAAGGCCGGTAAAACCATACTGATGCAGAGCATTGCTCAGTCGATCACCCGCAATCACCCTGAATGTCATGTCATGGTGTTGCTGATTGATGAGCGCCCTGAGGAAGTGACTGAAATGCAGCGCACTGTGCGCGGCGAAGTGATTGCTTCAACCTTTGATGAGCCGCCTGCACGTCACGTTCAGGTAGCGGAAATGGTGATCGAGAAAGCCAAGCGCCTGGTTGAGCACAAAAAAGACGTGGTTATCCTGCTGGATTCCATCACCCGGCTGGCTCGTGCCTATAACACAGTGATTCCGTCCTCTGGCAAGGTGTTGACCGGTGGTGTGGACGCCCATGCCCTGGAAAAGCCCAAGCGTTTCTTCGGTGCGGCCCGTAATGTAGAAGAGGGCGGTAGCCTGACGATTCTAGCCACGGCTCTGGTGAACACGGGTTCCAAGATGGACGAAGTGATCTACGAGGAGTTCAAGGGCACAGGTAACATGGAAATTCACCTGGATCGCAAGATCGCAGAGAAGCGTGTGTACCCCGCCATTAACATTCGCAGCTCCGGCACGCGCCGTGAAGATCTGCTAATGACCGAAGCGGATATCCAGCGTGTTTGGATCCTGCGTAAGCTTCTGCACTCCATGGACGACGATACCGCCGCCATCGAGTTCTTGCTGGACAAGCTGAAAGACACCAAAACCAACGATGAGTTCTTCCAGTCGATGAAGCGCCGTTAAGACGGGTGTATTAGCGCCCTTGGACTTCGAGGGCTGACAGCACCGGGGAGAGCCTCCCCGGTGCTGTCGATCAATCCTGTTCTGACGTTCAGTCAGAACCCATCTCTCTGAGCCCACCTATATAGCCGGAACTAACCGGAGCCTAAGATGAAATACAACGACCTGCGGGACTTCATTGACCAGTTGGAGAAACTGGGCGAGCTGAAACGCATCTCAGTGGAAGTTGACCCCCATCTGGAAATGACCGAAATTTGCGACCGCACGCTGCGGGCAGGTGGGCCTGCGTTGTTGTTTGAGAACCCCAAAGGCTACGACATGCCGGTGCTCGCCAATCTCTTTGGAACAACCAGAAGGGTTGCTCTGGGCATGGGGCAGGAAGATGTGACCGCGCTTCGGGAAGTCGGAAAACTGCTGGCATATCTCAAAGAACCGGATCCCCCCAAGGGCTTCAAAGACGCTATCGAAAAACTGCCGCTGCTCCGGCAAGTAATGCGTATGAGCCCGAAAGTACTCAGGTCTGCTCCCTGCCAGGAAGTGGTGATCGAAAAAGACCAGGTCGATCTTTACCAGATTCCGGTGCAGCACTGCTGGCCCGGGGACGCAGGGCCGCTGGTGACCTGGCCGCTGGTAATTACCCGTGGGCCCCATAAAGAGCGCCAGAATCTTGGGATTTACCGGCAGCAGGTGATTGGTCGTAACCGGCTGATCATGCGCTGGCTAAGCCATCGGGGCGGGGCGTTGGATTTTCAGGAGTTTCAGAAAGAGAATCCTGGCAAACCTTATCCGGTAGCGGTTGCCCTGGGTGCAGATCCGGCCACCATTCTCGGCGCTGTGACCCCGGTGCCCGATTCGCTGTCCGAGTACGCATTTGCAGGCTTGCTCCGAGGCAGTCGTACCGAACTGGTGCAAGCTGGCCTCAGTGATCTGCAGGTGCCTGCCAGCGCCGAGATTGTTCTGGAAGGCTTTATTTACCCTGACGATAACGCGCCCGAAGGCCCGTTTGGGGATCACACCGGTTACTACAACGAGGTGGGCGAGTTCCCGGTGTTCACTGTTGAGCGGATCACCCATCGCAAGAATCCGATTTACCACAGCACTTACACCGGCAGGCCACCTGACGAGCCAGCCATTCTGGGTGTGGCGCTGAACGAAGTGTTCATCCCCATTCTGCAGAAGCAGTTCCCCGAAATTGTGGATTTTTACCTGCCGCCAGAAGGTTGCTCTTACCGCCTTGCGGTGGTGACGATTAAAAAGCAGTACCCAGGCCATGCCAAGCGGGTGATGATGGGCGTATGGTCTTTTTTGCGTCAGTTCATGTACACAAAGTTCGTGATTGTCACCGATGACGATGTGAATGCCCGCAATTGGGAAGATGTGATCTGGGCCATTACGACCCGGATGGATCCTGCGCGCGACACTGTTTTGATAGAAAACACGCCCATTGATTATCTGGATTTCGCCTCGCCTGTGTCCGGCCTGGGTTCCAAAATGGGAATGGACGCCACCAATAAATGGCCGGGTGAGACAGACCGGGAGTGGGGCGAGCCTATTGCCATGACCGATGCGGTAAAGCAGCGGGTAGACGAACTCTGGGATAGCCTGGGTATTGAAACTCCGCCTGCCCGCCCCGACTGATATGGGTAGAAAGCAATGGCGGTTAGGCCTTGAGCCTTCCGGGATCCGTTTCACAGCAGACGCTGGCGCGGATTTGCTGAGCGCTGCTGCCAGTGCGGGTATTGCCGTTCCGTTTGCCTGCAAAAATGGCGTGTGCGAGCTCTGCGGGGCCCGGCTGCTAAGCGGCTCCGCTCTGAACACCCGAAACCAACAGACGATTCCGGTCGGCGCGCGGCTGATGATGTGCAGAACCGAAGCGCTCGACCATCTTGAACTGGAGATAAGCGCCGTTATGGCAGCAGGAAAGAATCAGCCCCGAAAGTTTCAGGCAAACGTCGTGGATGTCCGCTCGCTAAACCACGATGTGTATCGGGTTGAGCTTCAGTTGCCCCGGCGGCGTGAGCTGTCTTTTCATGCGGGCCAGTATCTGTCGGTCAACCTGCCCGACGCCGAACCCTGCTATTTTTCCATTGCCAGCAGCCCGTCAGAGCAACACATTGAATTGCATGTTCAAGCTTCTCCAGAATGGGTATCAGCGCAAAAAGTTATTGATGCACTGACCTCCGGCGAAGTGGTTAATCTGGAGCTGCCTCATGGCAAGGCCTGCCTTGCCAGCGCTCCGGAAAAGTCGTTGCTGTTGGTTGCAGCCGGCACCGGTTTCGCGCAGATGAAAAGTCTGGTGGATTATTTACGCGGTACATCGTTTGCACAGTCGGTCAAACTGTTCTGGGGCGTACGACACCATGAGGACATGTACCTCAGATCCATGGCCCGACAGTGGGAGCAGGACTGGTCAGCATTCACATTTCAACCCGTGGTCGGTGATGATGAGGACAATGACTGGAGCGGGCATCACGAGCAGCTTGTGCGTGCAGTGTTGGCTTCCGGCATGGACTGGAATAACGTAGAGGTACACGCTAGCGGCTCGCCGACGATGGTCTACACATTGATGGACGCCTTGATTGCAGCCGGTTTGCCGCCTGAGGGCTTCTTTTCCGACGTGCTTGAGTACGCGCCCCGGAACTAGGATAAAGGGATCAGAACACCCGCTCTGATCCCTTTATCGTTCTGTCTTGTTCTCTCTGCCGAGGGTTGAGAACCCGGGAAAGCACCCGGTAGTCAGGCTTTGGGCATGGGCAGTTCCGGAAGCCCGTTATCTTTTGCCAATCCCTGCATCATAAGTTTGATGCTCACTTCCTCGTTGCCCATATGAGCGCTCAGGCGACTCAGCTCTGCCAGAGCTTCCCGGCCGCGACGTAATTTCAGACTGGTCTCGAAATACTCCCGGGCTTTTCCCCATAGTTCATTGCGCAAGCTCAGCCGGCCGAGTGCCAGCAGCAGTTCGGCATTGTTCGGCCGGTCTTTTAGCCACTGTTCGGCTGTCAGCAGCTGCTCGTCCGGTTTGCGCCCTTCTATCCGGCCATAAAGATTGACCAGATCGTCGCTCCAGTGGTTATGCAGAACCTTGCGTAGCAGGGTTTCAGTCTGTCCTTCATCGCCAAGATCCGCCAGCAGGCGAGCATAGTCTCCGATGATCTTCTCGTCCCGACGAAGGAAGCCTGGCAGCTCATCCCAAAGGCGGGTGAGAGGTTCCAGTGATACATCCGGATCCTGTTGTTGCTGGCGCCGGCAATCTTCCGCAGCGCGTTCCAGCAGGTTGTGCCATGCCTGACGTTCCATTTCAGCCAGCTCGGATTCGGGAAGCACATTTCGCTTTCGCAACTCTGGCAGCAATTTTGACAGTTCACGCCAGTCTTCAAGGCGAAGATAAGTGTTTTTCAGCAGCTTGAGTACAAAAGGGTGATGCGGAGACTGCTTGCGCAGACGTAAGAGCGTCGCCAGAGCCTGTTCCAGGCGGTTGCCGGCAAGCTGCAGCTGGGCCTGGGTAATGCCCACGGCCATATCCGAGCCAGGCGTACTTTCAAATGCCTTGCGCAGCAACTCGTCCACGGCTTCGTAGTCGCCACATTCAAAGGCTGCCTGGGCTGCAGCCAGATAATTGATAAGGGGTGTATCGGCATGGCTGGCTCCCGATGTGAGCATTTTGCGCGCTCTCGGCCAGTTACCTTCTGCCAGCGCCAGCAGGCCTTGAGTGGTGCGCCGCCGCGCCCGGCGTTCCTTGCCACGAGAAACCCAGCTGGCTACCAGCCCGGTGCCTTGTCGCATGCGACGGAACAGGCTGATGGACAGCACAATCAGCACAACCACGGCAATGAGCAGGGCAAGGCCTACCCAGAAGTTGGTTTCGATCAGGTAGTGGCCCAGGCTGATGCGGATGTAACCCAAGTCGTACTGCAGCCCGAGGGAGAGCCCGGTGCCAATTAACAGGGCAAACAGAACGATCAGAAGCAGGCGAATCATGAATCATCGCCTCCGTTGCCTTTGCTTTTTTCGTTACCGTTGTTGAGCCGGCCAGCGAGGCGTTCTTTGAGCAGATCCAGGGATTTACTGATGTCTGGTAGATCCGGGGCGACGTTACGTGTTGCCAGCTCTGCAAGAGTGCTGCTCAGCGCGCTTACTCGTGGGTTACTCGCGTCGTACCAGTCATCAACGGCTGCCTGCGCTTTGGTAAGCGCGCGCTCATACAGAGGCTGGTTGCCCCTGAGTACAGCCATTTCTGCTTCTTCCAACATCAACTGCAGGTTCAGCCGCGCGTACGCGCTCTGATCCGGTGACAGGAGCGGCTTAACCGATTCATCCAGGCGGCGAACCACAACAACCTGCATCAGGGTAGATTTGAATTTTTGCCAGGCTTTGACAAAAATGCCCGGTTCTCCGCCCGCTTCAGGGTCGTTCTCTGACTGTGCGCCTGTTACAAAACCTGGAGCCTGTTCGCTGATCAGCGCCTGGTCGGTGAGCTGATGAACGCTGTCGATGGCGGCTTCAAGGGTGAGGTAAAGTCCGGTCCTGTCGACACTGGTGATGCCTTTGAGCGCCAGGATTTCCCGGGCTAGCTGCTGGCGTACCGGGTACACACCAATATCGTCAGACTCTGTCAGTACCTCGTCGGTGGCTTCGAGAGCGGAAAGAGCGCCGCGAATGTCTTTTTCGATCAACAGCCGCTGGTTGGCAATGCGCAGCAGATACTCGGCCTCCGCCAGTAACCAGTCGGTGCGGGTACGGTTTCCGGCTTCCAGCAGTTCGCGGGCGTTGTGATCAACCTGTCTCTGCTGGGTGGCGATCAACTCTCGCTGGGATGTCAGCTTGTCTTCCACGGATTGCAAGCGCTGGCTTTGCTCGCTGCCGCGATCGCCATAAAGGCTCTCAAGCTGAGCTGTATCCTGTTGCAGACTATTCAGTGTCTGCATCGTGGCCTGTTGAGCGTTCCATTGCTGCCAGTTCCAGACGGCCAGCGCGGCAACACTGATCAGTGCAATGATGGCGATGACCCAGACCGGCCAGACTTTCTGTCGGGAGGGTTGCTCTTTAGCAATCGGGGCGGGTAATTGTTTTGTTGTCTCAGTCACGGGCGTCCTTACTTTGCTTTTCCGGAGCCACCGTCCCGGCCTGCCAGTTGTTCTGCGACGGCAGCCACGATGTCATTGTCGGTAAGGCCTCCTGGTATACACGGAGCATTGAATCCCGCAGCGCGAGCCTGGTCGGCAATACGCCGGGCGGGCACAATAACGGGTCTATCGTATAGATTATGGCTGCAATTCGCACTTAGTGCGATCAGATTGTTCAGGGTTTCTCCGGAGAGCGCAATGATGGCATCCGGCGCGAACTGATCCAGGGCACTGTGAACCTGCGCTGCCGTATAGTCCGGGCAGAACCTGCGGTACAGGGGCATTATGGTGACCCTTGCGCCGCGGGCCTCGAGCGTTCTGCGGGTCAGCTCCCGCCCTTCTTCTGCCCGGGCAACCAGCACTCGCTCTCCCTCCAGGCATGCTAGAGAAGGCAGTTTAAGTAATGCCTCACTGGTCCAGCCGTCGTCGGGTTTGCGCGGGCTCAGCCCGTACTCGGCAAGCGCTTTGGCAGTGCCGGCGCCCACGCCGTACCAGTTCAGTCCGGCAGGCAGCTGGGGCCACCAGGTGTCCAGCTCTTCCAACAGAAGACGCGCTGCATAGGGGCTGACAGCTATAACGTGGGAAAACTCATCGAGGCTCAGAATGGTGGTGCGCCGTTCCGGAGTCTCTGGCAGTGGCTCTCTTCCTACCAGCGGGAACACGTGCGTCTCGGCGCCGACAGCCTCAAACTGCCGGGCTAGCCGTGACGCTTCCGGTTCCGGCCGGCAAATCAGAACGCGCCGGCCAGCCAGGCAGGCTGGGTCAGTGCGGAGTATGGCCATAAACTTCAGCCAGCACTTTGTCGGCGCCCAGTGCCAGAAGTTCTTCTGCCAGTTCACGGCCCAGGCGTTCGCCTTCAGCCCGGGGTGCCCGGCCTTCGACACGGAGGATCAGGGTTCCATTAACGGCGCCAACCAGTCCACGTAACCACAGGGTGTCGTCGTCTTCCAGCAGGGCGTAGGCCGCGATAGGCACCTGGCAACCACCTTCAAGGCGACGGTTAAGCGCCCGCTCTGCTTTCACGCGATCGGCCGTGTCGGCATGGTTCAGAGGCTCGAGCATGGCGCGCAGTTCGTCATCATCGAGCCGGCATTCAATGCCAAGAGCACCCTGGCCAACGGCAGGCAAGGACACGGTGTCTGGCATGGAGTAGCGAATCCGGTCATGAAAGCCCAGACGCTTGAGGCCAGAGCTCGCCAGTACGATGGCGTCGTAATTGCCGGCATCTAGCTTCGCCAGGCGAGTGTTCACGTTGCCCCGCAGAACACGGATTTTCAGATCCGGCCGGTAGGCGCGAAGCTGGGATTCCCGGCGCAGGCTGGCAGTGCCGACCACGGCGCCTTCAGGTAGGGCATCAACGTTATCGTAGTGATTGCTGACGAAGGCATCTGATGGGTCTTCTCGCTCACAGATCGCAACCAGACCCAGGCCTTCGGGAAAGGCCATGGGTACATCTTTCATGGAATGCACCGCCAGATCGGCACGGCCATCAAGCATGGCCTCTTCCAATTCTTTCACAAACAGACCTTTACCGCCGATCTTGGCCAGAGGGACATCGAGGATCTTGTCGCCCATAGTTTTGATCTTGACCAGCTCCACAACCACGTTGTCGTGGAGCCGTTCCAGTTCGGCCTTGATGAATTCTGCCTGCCATAACGCCAAAGCGCTGCTGCGGGTTGCGACACGAAGGGTTCGTTTGGACATCATGCTCACTGTCAGTTCTGAAAATGTTCGCCAAGGTTACCTTGTGGCGCCGTAAAAGTCCCGTGGGTGACGGCTTTACACCGCCTGCTACAGCAGGGTTTGTTGCGTCAGCCTCCTTTAGCCGGGTTGCTGGCCTTGCAGCCACTGACGCACGTTGCTGGTGTGCCGACGGCTTACCTGTAGTTCGCCAAGATCATCCCTGAGCAATACCTGGTTGTGGCCCCCCGGCGTGCGTGTCAAAGCCTGGATGAAACGGACGCCCACCAGCGTATTGCGGTGAATCCGGAGTAACTGGCGCGGATAGGCATTTTCCAGTTCTTTCAGTGTGTAGTCGGAAACGGCCTCACCACGGGAATGGTGAATGGTCACGTATTTCTGATCCGCCTGACAATAGCGGATCCCGGCTATATCTATCAGCTCGGTGCCTCTATGTGTGCGAACCGACAGTTGCTCGACTGTCGCAGGGCGGTGGCTCGCGCTGGTGTTAGAGGTTTCGCCGGAAAGCGCCTGCCGTTGTACCCGGTTAATCCGCCCAGCCCGGGCCAGAGCCTCTGCCAACGACTGCTTGCGGACGGGCTTGAGCAGATAAGCTATGGCTTGTACATCAAAAGCCTGAATCGCATAGCTGTCGTAAGCGGTGCAAAAAATGATAGCCGGTGGGTTGCTGAGTTTGCTCAGCTGAGCGGCGACATCCATGCCGTCGAGGCCCGGCATACGTATGTCCAGCAGCAGAATGTCCGGTTGCAGTTCGGCAACCTGGGTAAGGGCAGCATCGCCATCACCGGCTTCGCCACAAACCTGGTAGCCCGGCAAGTCATCGGCCAGGCGTCGGAGGCGCTCACGCGCCAGAGGTTCGTCGTCGGCTATCAGAATCTTCTGTTTTGTCATGGTTGCTGTGTGGTTTTTGGCAGCCTTAAGGTCACCGTGTAAACGTCTCCCTGATGGCTGTGTTTCAGAACGGCGGGCTCTCCGAACAGGGCTTGAAGTCGTGCCTGTATATTGCTCAGAGCCATACGGTTGCCGCTGTGGAGGCTTCCGTTCCCTTCCGGTTTGGGGTTTTGCACAAGCAAATACACAAAGCTGCCTCGTGCTTCCGCTTCGATGCGCACCGTACCACCCTCCGGGCGGGGTTGTATGCCGTGATAAACCGCGTTTTCTACCAGCGGCTGAAGTGTCAGCGGTGGTATGGCCTGGTGCTCCAGCCCTTCGGCAATGTGCCATTCCAGTTTCAGTCGCGGGCCGAGGCGCAGGGCCTCAAGAGCGAGATAGCGCTGGCACAGCTCCAGTTCCTTTGACAGCGGAATGAGCTGGTCGCCGCCGGTGCGCAAGCTCGCACGGAAAAGTTCGGAAAGATCCAGAACGGCCTCTTCTGCCTGCTCGGGGTCGCTGGCTATAAGGCTGGCGATGGTGTTCATGCTATTAAACAGAAAGTGCGGCTGTATGCGTGCCTGCAGCGCTGCCAGGTGTGCCTGCATTTCTGCCTCCCGTTGTTGTTGCCACTGGTGTTGCAGATAAAAATAGCGCAGTACCATCAGGACGATCAGCAGCGCCAGTAGCAGCTTTTTGGCAATCGCCAGCCAGTCGATGATGCCCGGCTGCGGGTGCAGAACATTGTCTGCAAACAGGCTGAACGCGAGTACGTCCAGCATTACGATGGCTGCTATCGCAAGGGTGGCGCGAGGCACCGATATTCTGGCCAGTCTTTGCCGAAGCAGGCAGATCAACGCAGCACTGGTGAGCGTGGTCCATTGCACAAACAGCGACAAGAGTGCGAAATAGTTCCAGTCAATCCAGCCGTCGGTGGCCTGGACAATAGCCAGCACCAGCACCAGAAGTTCGCTGGTGATCAGCAGCATGAATACGGATCGCACCCGGCACAGATCCGGGACGAAGAAATCTTGTGTGATGACCGTTGTGTCCCCGCGTAGGGGAGTCTCTTTTGTACGGGTCAGAATGCTATACTCCCGCCACGATTAATGTACCCAGTTCCCGCCAAATAATGCCGGGCAGCCAGCAGGAAAGATAGACCATGACGGATGAGAAAAAACCTGACCAGGCCACAACCTCTGAAAAACTCTGGGGAGGACGCTTCAGTGAGCCCACAGACGCGTTTGTGGAACGCTTTACTGCATCCGTAGGGTTTGATCAGCGCTTGTATCATCACGACATCATCGGCTCCATCGCCCACGCGACCATGCTCGCCGAGGTTGGTGTTCTGACAGCGGATGAGCGCGATCTCATTATTGAAGGCCTGAACGGCGTAAAAAACGACATTGAAGCAGGGCGCTTTGAATGGTCTGTAAGCCTGGAAGATGTTCACATGAACATAGAAGCCCAGTTGACCCATCGCATTGGCATCACCGGCAAGAAGCTGCATACCGGCCGCAGCCGCAATGATCAGGTGGCCACCGATATCCGTCTGTATCTGCGCGATGAGATTGATGTCATTGCCGAGGAACTTCGGCGCCTGCAAGCCGGCCTGTTGGACTTGGCCGAGCGCGAAGCCGATACCATCATGCCCGGCTTTACCCATCTCCAGACGGCACAGCCGGTTACGTTCGGACACCATCTTCTGGCCTGGTATGAGATGCTGGTTCGTGATGCTGAGCGCCTGCAGGATTGCCGCAAACGGGTGAACGTAATGCCGTTGGGCGCAGCTGCCCTGGCGGGCACCACCTATCCGATCGACCGGGCCATGACCGCCCGGCTGCTGGGTTTTGACCGGCCCTCGGAAAACTCCCTGGATTCCGTCAGCGACCGGGATTTTGCCATTGAATTTTGCAGCTTTGCGGCTTTGCTGATGACGCACATGTCCCGCTTCAGCGAAGAACTGGTGCTGTGGACTTCAGCGCAGTTTGATTTTATTGATCTGCCGGACCGTTTCTGCACCGGTTCATCAATCATGCCCCAGAAAAAGAACCCCGATGTGCCTGAGCTTGTCCGGGGCAAGGCCGGGCGGGTGACCGGCCACCTGATGAGCTTGCTCATGCTGATGAAAAGCCAGCCACTGGCGTATAACAAGGATAATCAGGAAGACAAAGAGCCTCTGTTCGACACGGTTGATACCATCAAGGGGTGCCTGAAAGCCTACGCCGACATGGTTCCGGCTATTCGTGCCAAAGCCGATAATATGCGCGTGGCCGCCAAGCGCGGTTTCTCGACAGCGACGGATCTGGCGGACTATCTGGTCAAAAAAGGCATGCCTTTCCGGGATGCTCACGAGGTAGTCGGTAAAGCGGTAGCTTTCGGTGTGACCGAAGAGCGCGACCTTTCTGATATGACGCTGGAAGAGCTAACGCGCTTCTCTGACACCATCGGCGACGATGTGTTTGGTGTGCTGACTCTGGAAGGCTCGGTTCAGGCCCGAGACCACCTTGGTGGCACTGCGCCGGCTCAGGTGCGGGCGGCCGTTGCACGCGCGCGTAAGCTGATGGGCTGATCCCTTTATCCCCCTGAGCTTTTTACCCCTAACTTACCCCTAACTCCAGGGGCTTAACCGCCAATCCGTCCGGTGGAGAGGTCTACGGCCACCGGCGCCAGTTCTGCCAGGGGTTTGGGCGGGCATAGCCTGAATCCCTGGCCGAAATGGATGCCAAGCGTTCTGACTTTTTTGAGGATATCGTCGTTCTCGATAAAGGTTGCGACCGTTATTTTCCCCGAGTCCTGTGCAATCCGGTGTAGCGCTTCCACCATGATCTGCTGAACCGGATCGTCTCCCAGCCTGAGCATCAGGCTGCGGTCCAGCTTGATGATATCCACGGGCAGCTTTGCCGCCAGGCTGTAGCTTTCCACGGAAGCGCCAGCTCCATCCAATGCAACACGGCAACCAATCCGGTGCAGAGCATCACACAGAACGGCAACTTCATCCGGGTATTGGGTCGCGTGGGCTTCGCGTATTTCGAGACAGAAGCATTCTGCCAGGTACTCTGAAACCCGGAGCGCAGACTCCATGAAATCCGCAAAAGTGTCGTCCAGAACGCTGGCCAGCGACAGATTGAAGCCGCAGTATTTCAACCTCGGCTCCAGCCATCGGTGGTCGCCCAGCCAGGAGAGGGTTTGCAGTATCACCTGCCGGTCCAGCCGCTTGGCCAGGTCAAACCGCTCGGCTACCGGCAGAAACTGATCCGGTTGTAACCATGGCTCATGGTTTCCGTCACCGGGAATCCGGCAGAGAATTTCGATGTGATCGCCCCAAGTGACACTGGCAATCGGCTTTAGCGTCTGGAATTTGAGTATCAGCGCCTGCTTATCCAGAGCTTTGCGGATCTGGTCGACGTATTCATTGCTGTCACTGGCATCTGCTTTCGGGCGAGAAGCGTGGGCGGTGTGAACCCGGTTGCGCCCGGATGTTTTTGCATCGTGGCAGAGATCTGCAGCCTGGCCCAGCAGTTGCTCAGGATCCGCAGGCGTGTCTTTCCCCAAAATCAGCAGGCCGCCGCTGGCGGTTGTTTGCAGTTGGCGCCCTTGCCACTCAAAAACAAAGTTGCGGATGAGACTCAGGGTGTCATCTGCGATTTTCCGGGCTGCTGTTTCTGAGCGGTTCTCGATGAGCAGCGCGAAGGTGTCGCCAGAAAGTCGCGATAACGTATCCTGTGGCGTGCTACGAACGTCGAGATTGCTGGCCAGTTCCCGGAGATAGCGGTCGCATGCTCCGTTACCGGCAAGACTGTTGAAGTGCCCGAAGGCGTCCAGGTTCAAGTAAAGAAGGCTGGCGCCTGCTGTTTCCCCGCTTCTTTGTTCCCTGCTGCGTTGAAGGCGGGCGGTAAACTCTCTTCGGTTCGTCAGCCCGGTTACAGGATCGTGCCTGTACCGGTATTCGCTATCGCCGGTGTTGCTGGCGCGGCTGCTGATATCACTGGCCACAACGACAGCACCTGTGGTTTCACTCTTGCCGTCAGTCTGGCTGCCAGTCAGGCGCTGATAGTGGAACTCATATACAGGCCATTCACCGCTTTGCTGGGTGATGGGCATATCGACAATAAAGCTGTCCTGCTCAAAGGCCCGTTGCCAGAGCTGTTCGGCCAGGTGCCGTTCATTCGGATATTTTGCCAGTAACTGGCTCAGATTATCACCAGGCCGGGGCGTTATGCCGAAGATGCTGGCGAACAGCCTGGCGTAAGGCGCGTTGCAGTGCAGCAGGTTCAGATGTGTGTCGACGGCTGCTATCAGCCCGGGGCTTGCGGCGGTGGTGGCGATCAGAATCCGTTCGGCTCTTTCTCGGCCCTGGTCACGATGCATTTCACCCGTGCGGTCAACCAGAGTTCCGCCGAGTTTGCGTACCCGGCCGCCCGCTTTAAGGGCGCGCCCGTTCAGGGTAACGCGAATCTGTTGCTGCCGCGCCGTAAGAATATCCAGCTCAATCGTGAACGGATTACCGGTGCGAGCACACTTGCGGAACAGCGCACGGATTCGCGCTTGGCCGTTCTGGCTGTAAAACAGGGCCTGTTCAGGCGTAATATCCGTGCCTGGTTGTAGTTCAAGTAGCCGGTACAGTCCCTCTGTCCAGGTAATCTGGTTGCTGGCGATATCCAACTCCCATATTCCGAAGCCTGCGGCGCTTTCTGCGGCGCGAAGCAGGCGCGAGTCTATGGCCGAGTTTTCCTGCTGGGTGATCCGGGCGCTGGCGGCTTCGTCTGAATCGCGCATGCTGACGCGCAGTGAAATACTTGCGGTGTAGAAGAATCCTTCTTTGTGGCGGAACGTGACCAGCACATTTTGGCCGCGTTCGATTCGATGCCGGTTCACCGGCGCAAAAGGGTCGTCCTCTCTGGATGCCAGAACGGTGCGTACCAAAACGCCTTCCAGCTCGCTGGCATCGTATCCGAGCACGGCTTCGGCGTTGTGGTCTGCGAATAGCACCTTGCCTTCGTCGTCAATACGCAACAGGGCTTGGCGGCCGCTGCCTGCAGGCGCATCGGTACGATAACGTTGTATGACAAACTCTTTCACTGAGCATGACCTCGGGTTTTCTGGAGCGCAATCCGCTTTTATTTTTCTGATGGTTTTGCCACGATGAACTCATCATACTGATAAATAAACCGGAAAGAACCTCTCGCCCGGAGCTGCCTTGACCGCTCATGCCCCACCGATTGCCCTGGATTTTGATGAGGGCATTGACCGTAAAATCCTGCGTCGTCTGCGGGACAGATTTCTTATGGTTAACCGCCAGCGCTGGGAGAGGGCGCACTCGTCGTTTACCTATCGGCAGCAGGTGGTGTTGGAGGTTCTGCCGTTGGTGTTTCACACCAACCACCCGGCTTTGCCCGGCTACCTGGATGCCGATTGCCCTTATGGTCTGAGCCATTATCGGCCGAATTCAGCAACCACGAGTGCTGCACGGCGCCTGGCCCGCACCTTCAGCCTTCGGGATGAAGGCAGGCGTCGGGCCGATCTGGAAGCGCTGTTCCTGATGGGTAGCCCCGGCACATTGGGCCACTCTGTTGCCAGCGATCTGGATGTCTGGCTCTGTCATCGGGACGACCTTCAGGCGCCGGGAGTTCGGCGCCTTGAGCGAAAGGCAGAGAAACTGACGGAGTGGGCGTTGTCTTTTGGCATTGAGCTGCATGTGTTCGTGTTTTCTGCGGCCGACTGGCGGGAAGGGCGGCAGCGCGCAGAGGTGAGCGGTGAAAACTGCGGCAGCGCCCAGCACTACCTGCTGCTGGATGAGTTTTACCGCACCGGGATCCATCTGGGTGGCTGTTATCCGTTGTGGTGGCTCATCCCCTCAGAGCAGGAAGACCGCTATCGAGAATGTGTAAGCACACTGGTGGACTACCGTTTTATCCGCGGGGACGAATACATCGATTTTGGTGCGGTGCCAGCCATCCCAGCCAGCGAATTTCTCGGCGCGGGCGTATGGCAGCTCTACAAGGGGATTGATGCGCCCTGGAAGTCTATCCTGAAGCTGTTGCTTATCGAGTGTTACGCGCAGACCCAAGAGCAGTCGGTCTTGTCTCGGGTGTTCAAGCAGGCGGTATTCAGCGGCATCACCGATGTGGATATTCTTGACCCGTATGTAATGCTGTACCAGCGTCTGGAACAGTGGCTGACAGAGGCAGAAGCGGGGGCAAGGCTTGATCTGGTACGCCGCAGTTTGTATATCAAAGCGGGGCTGCCACTGACTCGTACCGGAACAGCGGGCGAGCAAGGTGCGGAACCCTGGAGGGCGCGGCTGCTGAGGGGGCTTGTGGCCAGCTGGGGTTGGCAGGAGGCGCAGATTGAAGCGCTGGACAATCGTCAGCGCTGGCGGGCAGAAGACGTTTCTTCCCTGCGCCGCGTGGTGGTGTCGGAACTGACTCACAGCTACCGGTTGCTCTCGAAAATGGCTCGCGATCACGGTGAGCAGTCAGCAATCAGCGCGAACGACATTAACCTGCTCGGGCGCAAACTCTACGCAGCGTTTCAGCGCAAGGCCGGCAAAATTGAGCAGGTCAATCCGGGGCTGGCACCCTCGCTGGCAGAGGAAAACCTATCCTTTCATCACCAGTCGGAACAGGGAGGGGCAGGAAGCGGCTGGCTACTGTACCGCGATCTGGAAGACCCTTCGGATGCCTTTTGGCAACCCGTTATCCGGCGCTCCGGAAACCTCGCTGAACTGGTGGCCTGGTGCTATTGCAACGGTTTGCTGACCCGCTCCACTCGCCTCAATGTCCGCTCTGGGCAGGGCATCGCATCCATTAGTGAGTTGCGGGAAATGCTGGATGCTCTTTCGGATTTTGTGCCATTTCCTGTGGCGCCGGCTGAACGGGAAGCTCTTGCGCGCGGCGTTCGGCCCTTGCGCAACCTTCTTCTGATCAACGTGGGTGTTGATCCGCAGTCTCGCCTTACAGAACGAGGTTTGCATAAGCTCAGTGCCCGGCATGATTCGCTCGGTTTCAGTGGTGGGCGAGAGAACCTGGTTATTACCATTGATCAGGTCATGGTTAACAGCTGGCACGAGGTCAGCCTTCAGCACTACGCCTCCGGTGACACTCTGATTCAGTGCCTCAAAAACGTGCTTGCGTCGGTTGCTCTTGATCCCCGCGCAGTTCCCGGTATTGAGGTGCACAGTCACAAGCGTGGGCATGGCAGCGCTATCGCACGGCGGGTGCAGGAACTGTTTGCCGATGTGTTGCGCCAGTTCTTTGCCGGCGGTGCTGGCCCGCATCCGTTGCGTTATGTCATTGAAATGGACCGCCGGTATTTTGTGCTGGAGTTCAGCGGTACCGAGCCTGGATTCATTGCCCTTGAAAGTCGGGATGCTCTCATGGAGTGCCTGGCCCAGCCCCGGGATGTCTATCTGCCTGTCATGTTTGACCGTCACGCCCTGCTGGACGAGCCCGCGCTGCGGGTGGCCTGCCAAGCCAGTGAGCCAGAGAGTATTCAGGTGTTTTATGTTATCCGCGGCGAGCGAGCGCAAGTTTGGGTGATTGACGAGCGCGGCTCACTGTTCGGTTGGGGGCAGCCGGTCACCAGTCGCCGCTATCTGCTGGCACCTCTGCTGCGTTTTCTGGAAAACCTGGTGGAGCGGCGCACCCTGCGCAACAGTGAAGTGCCCGTAGCTCTGGCCGGGGTGCGGTGCTATGAAATGGTTGCAAGTAATGGACTTTGGCGCCCGGAATACCGGCCGCAAGTGGATTCCGGGGTAGCTTTGCCGGGGCTTGAGGTGCAAGCAGTGGGTGTTCAGGAGGGTGGCAGCCGGGTTCGCTTTGATCTCTACTGTGGAGAGCAGGAATTCACGGTGCTGCAGCACGGTGATCAACTGATCCCAGCCGTTGTTCATTATATTCATTCACTGCGCCAGGGCCGGGAGCGCTATCCGGTTTATCTTACGGATGTGCATCTGCCCCATGACCTGGATCCACGGGTTTATCAGCAGGATATACAGACCAGCCAGTACCTCTATTACCGCGCCGTTCTGGAGGATTCTCTGAACCGTGAACTGGAGGCGTTTCGATAGCCCGTCGCCCTCGCCGTGCGGGCCACGGGTCAGGTATACTTTGGCCATTACAAACTCAGGGGTGGCAAGTATGCGCGCGTGGACACTGCCAATCGTGATTCTGGTTGTGGCGGCCGCACTTGGTGGCTGCGGCCAGAAAGGGCCTTTATACCGGGAAAATCCGCAGGCATCAGTCGGGCCATACCAGACTCCGAAACACGATCAGGAATCTAATGGATCATTTTAACTACCGTGACGGCGAGCTTTATGCCGAAGATGTACCGGCCGCTGCCATAGCGGAACGCTTTGGCACGCCGGCTTATGTGTATTCCCGGGCCACCCTGGAGCGCCATTACAAGGCCTATGATGACGCACTAAAGGACCGCGAACATCTTGTGTGCTACGCCGTCAAAGCCAACAGTAATCTGGCGGTGCTGAATGTACTGGCGCGCCTGGGTGCGGGTTTCGACATCGTCTCCGCCGGAGAGCTGGAGCGCGTGCTGCGTGCTGGTGGTGAGGCGGCCAAGGTGGTGTTTTCCGGTGTGGGCAAACAGGAATGGGAAATGCGCCGGGCGCTGGAAGCGGGTGTTCGCTGCTTCAACGTTGAGTCTGATACCGAGCTGGACCGGCTCAATGCGGTAGCCGGTGAGCTGGGTGTCAAAGCCCCGGTCTCTCTGCGTGTGAACCCGGATGTCGATGCCGGAACCCACCCGTACATTTCCACGGGATTGAAAGAGAACAAGTTCGGTATTGATATCGCAGAAGCCCCCGCTGTTTACGCACGGGCTGCAACACTGCCGAACCTGGATATCAAAGGCGTGGATTGTCACATTGGTTCGCAGCTTACCTCTATTTCTCCGTTCCTGGATGCGCTCGACCGCGTACTGGAACTGGTCGACGCCTTGGCCGAGAGCGGCATTCACATCCGGCATCTGGATATGGGTGGCGGCCTGGGTGTTACTTACAACGACGAACAGCCGCCCAAGCCATCCGAATACGTAAGGGCGCTGGATGAACGTATTGGCGACCGCAAGCTCGAGCTGATTCTTGAGCCGGGTCGCTCAATTGCGGCGAATGCAGGCATACTGCTTACTCGGGTCGAGTTCCTGAAGTGCACGAAGCACCGTAATTTTGCGATCATCGATGCCGCCATGAACGATCTGATTCGCCCGGCGCTTTATGGTGCCTGGCAAGCCATTGTGCCAGTGCAGCCACATCAGGATGCTGAAGAAAAGACTTGGGACCTGGTTGGCCCGGTTTGTGAAACCGGGGATTTTCTTGGCAAGGACCGGCCGCTCCGGCTCAGGGCTGGTGATCTCCTGGCTGTGCGCTCTGCGGGTGCCTATGGCTTCGTTATGAGCTCTAATTACAACACCCGCAACCGCCCGCCGGAGCTGATGGTGGATGGAGAGCAGGTGCATATCGTTCGTCGTCGCGAGACCCTTCAGGATCAGCTTGCACCAGAAAGCTGCCTGCCGGAATGATTGCGGTGCAGGAGGTGAACCCGCAGCGTCGTAATCAGGGCCCCCTGCTTCGGTTCAGTAAAATGCACGGGCTGGGCAACGACTTCATGGTAGTGGATGCCATCAGTCAGCCTTTTCGGCTGGGACCGGAGATGATCCGGGAGCTGGCGGACCGGAACTTTGGTATCGGGTTTGATCAGTTGCTGGTCGTAGAGCCCCCTGGGCTTCCGGATGTTGATTTTCGTTATCGGATATTCAATGCAGACGGTTCCGAGGTTGAGCAGTGTGGTAATGGCGCGCGGTGTTTCGCAAAGTTTGTCCGCGATCAGCGGTTGACCAACAAAAAAGTCATTCGGGTCCAGACTGCCGCAGGGGTGATTGAACTGCGAGTGGTCAAAGACGGTATGGTGATGGTCAACATGGGCGTGCCAGAGTTGAACCCGCCGGCCATCCCCTTCGCCGCTGAACAACGCAGAAACGTGTATGCGGTGGAAACAGGCGTCGGAACGATTGAGCTTAGCGCTGTTTCCATGGGTAACCCTCACGCGGTTATTGTGGTTGATGATGTGGATACAGCGCCAGTTGCAGACCTTGGGCCGCTTCTTGAAAACCATCCACGGTTCCCGTCCAAGGCTAATATCGGCTTTCTGCAGATAATAAGCCGGAGCCATGTGCGCCTGCGGGTGTATGAGCGTGGCTCAGGTGAAACGCTGGCCTGCGGCAGTGGTGCCTGCGCGGCTGTGGTGGCCGGGTGTCTGCGTGGCTTGCTCGATAGCCGCGTTGAAGTGGATTTGCGCGGGGGAAGGCTGGTCATCGTATGGCAGGGTGAAGGGACGCCTGTTATGATGGAAGGACCTGCCGCAAGCGTCTTTGAAGGGCAGTTGAGATTGCCTGGTGACTCAGGTGGTAGCCGGCGCCGAAAGCCCAGTCGCCCACATAAACAACGGATCTGAAAGCCAGGAGAGCACGATGACAGACCAAACGGCCCGCCAGAAGGCCGGTGAGCTCACCCGGGAAGAGGTGGCTGAGTACCTGAGAAATAATCCTGATTTTTTTATTGATCAGGATGAACTTCTGCGCAGCCTGACCTTGCCCCATGACAGTGGCCGGGCAATTTCCCTGGTCGAACGCCAGGTACACCTGTTCCGTGAGCAGCGGGACACGTTGCGACATGAAATGGCGGAGCTGGTCTCTATCGCCCGTCACAATGATCGCCTGTTTGAAAAAAGCAAACGTTTGCTGATGCAGGTGATTGAAGCCCGCAACCTTATTGAAATGGCATCCACCATTGATGACAGCATCCGTGGTGACTTCGGGCTGGATGCCGCATCGGTGATTCTGTTCACCGATGTGGAAGTGCACGGCAGTTCCCAAGGCGCGCTTCATGTTGTGAGCCCGGCCGAGGCCCGGAATCGTCTCGGTAACCTGTTAGAAGGCAGCAGAGCGGTCTGTGGCCAGTTCCGGGAGAGTGAGCGGGAATTTCTTTTTCCGGATCGGGACGAGCCCATTGCCTCGGTTGCCCTGGTGCCTTTGCGCCACAACGATCTGGTGGGCGTTTTCGCCGTTGGCAGTTGTCAGCCTGGCTATTTTGACCAGAGCATGGGGTCGCTGTTTCTCAGCTACATCAGCGATACGCTCAGTCGGCTACTGCCACCTATGGTTCTGCGTCATACCACAGCCGCTTCGGTAACCGATCTCGCGACGGAGTCCCGCTAGGGTGACCGCTTTACCCGTGCCGGCTCGGTTGCCCGATGAGCTGAGCGGGTACATCTCAGATTTTGTGCAGCACCTCGCATCTGAAAAGCGCCACTCTCCCCGAACCTGTGACAGCTACCAGTGTGATCTGCATCGGCTTGCCGCTTGGCTCTTGGAGCAAGGCAACACGGAATGGCGGGCTGTGAGCGGCTATGATGTGCGTCGTTACGTAGCGAATCTCAGCCGCCAGGGGCTCGGTGGCCGCAGCATAGCCCGGCACCTGTCGGCTATAAGGCGTTTTTATCGATATCTGTTACGGGAGCGCCTTGCCACGGATAATCCGGCACTGGATATCCGGGCCCCGAAGAGTGGCAGGCGCCTGCCCGGGGTGGCCGATGTGGACCAGCTCAATTACCTTCTTGATGCCCAGCCAGATGATCCGCTGGAAGTGCGCGACCGGTGCATGTTTGAGCTTATGTACTCTTCTGGCTTGCGCCTGGCGGAGCTGGCCAGCCTGGATGTCGATGCCGTTGACTGCAAAGGCGGCGAGGCGCGAGTTGTAGGCAAGGGCAGTAAAACACGACTGCTCCCGGTAGGCAGGAAGGCGCTGGAGGCCATTGCTCAGTGGTTGCCCATTCGCGCCGGGCTGGCTCCGGAGACCGAGACAGCCCTGTTTTTAAGCCGCCGCGGCGACCGCCTGAGCCATCGCAGCATTCAGGCTCGCCTGAGCCGGTGGGGCGTTGTCAAAGGCGCTGATCAGAAGCTCCACCCCCATATGCTGCGGCATTCGTTTGCCAGCCACATGCTTGAATCCAGCGGGGATTTGCGTGCGGTACAGGAATTGCTGGGCCATGCGGACATAGCCACCACACAGGTCTATACTCATCTTGATTTCCAGCATTTGGCCCGGGTTTATGATCAGAGCCACCCCAGAGCACGCCGACGTCATTCGCGTGACCACGACGAGCAGAACTCCGGACAGGAAGAAAACACCTAATGTCATCGGATCCATCCTGGAAAGAAAAGTATTTCCAGGAGCTTGAGACCGCAGAACACAGAGAGGGGCATTGGAAGGCCGAGCGCAATACGCTTGAGCGCATGCTGGTGCGCACCAGCCTCGCCTCCGAAGGCCAGGCGCCGGAGCTTGATCGCCTGCTTGCCGATGTCCGATCCGACCTGCGCAAGAACAAGGTTGATGTAGATAGCTGGAAGGAACTGCAGGAGCAGATCGACCGCCAGGTCGCGCTGCTGGACGACGCGCCTGCCCAGAAGGACGTAAGCCTGCCCGAACGTTCTACCGAGACTGCTGCTGAACCGAAGCCTGTAACCGAGGCTAAGGATGAGGTTGATCCGCCGGATGATACGCCCGATACCGGAAACCAAAGCCAGCGACTTCGGATTGCCCGGCGTGTCGGTCATCTTCTGGGACAGCTGCTTAGCCAGGTCTCTCTGGAGCCAGATGCCGAGACGAGAGCGAGGAACCTGCAAAGGGCGCTGCTGACCAGTGATAACTGGAACGAGCTGCGGGACGGGCTGAATCAGGTGGCTGATCTGATTGTCGCCGCCGTTACCCGCAGTCAGAGGGAGTTTGAGGGTTTTCTCAAGCGCCTTGATGAGCGCCTTGAGGTGCTGCAAGAACATTTTTCCGAGCAATCATCTGCGCAGTCTGGTCGTCAGGCAGCAGCAGAAGCGCTTGACTGCAACATCCGTGAAGAAATTGAGCTGGTTGGCCGACACATCGAAGCGAGTGATGATCTCCAGGGTCTGAAACAGTCAGTCAGTCGCCACTTGGAGTTTATCGGTCAGGCGGTTGGCCGTTTCCGGATTGAGGAAACGGAGCGGGAAAAAATGCTTTCCGAACAGTTGCTGGCGGTGCAGCAAAAAGTGGCGGTTATGGAGGCGCATTCAGAGCGGATGCAAGGGCAGGTTCGCAAGGAGCGTGAGCGGGCTATGACAGATCTGCTTACGCAGCTGCCTAATCGAGAAGCCTGGCAGGAACGTTTTTCTTTTGAGTTCAATCGCTGGAGGCGTTACCAGTACCCACTGACTGTGGGTGTTATGGATATAGACCTCTTCAAGCGGGTGAACGATTCGTATGGCCACAAAGCCGGTGACAGAGTGCTTCAACTGATAGCTAAAGAGATTAAAAACCGGTTACGTAATACAGACTTTGCTGCCCGCTTCGGCGGCGAGGAATTCACTCTGATTTTCCCGGAGACCCGTCCAGAGGACGCACTGATAGTAATGGATAAGCTTCGGGCCCATGTCAGTGCTTTGCCGTTTCATTTCGGGGGCAATCCTGTAACGATTACCTTCTCTGCTGGCCTGGCGGCTTTTGTCCCTGACGATACTGAAGAAACTGTTTTTGATCGTGCGGACCGTGCGCTGTATTCCGCCAAGGACGCGGGTCGGAACTGCGTCAAGGTTAGCCAGACGGCGAGTTAGTGCCGGCCATATGAGTGCAACGGCGGCTTAATGTCGCATTAAGGCATTCAGTTCGTCGATTATCTCCGCCCAGTCACTGTCATCTTCCAGGCCTTCTTCGAGAAACTGAGACTGGCTTTCAGACCAGAAAGGCGCATCCTGCAAGGCAATTTCACGGGAAACGGGAGAATAGCGGGTGATAAACGCTTCTATGCTCTTCTCGTCAGATGCTAGCCCAAGCTGATCAAAAAGAGTGCTCAGATTGTGTTTACTTGTGTCCATGGAGAGGTTCTCCCGGTTAACGATTGGCTGAATGAAATTTCGCACATTTGCAGGTATTGTTTCCTGAAATGTAGCGCAACCCCTGAGGATATCCAGTGAAGGCCACCCTTCTGTTTCTATCTTGCTGGCTGTTGCTGGTTTTTCAATCCGCGGTACTGGCGGACCCACCCCAGGCATCACCGGCGCCGGTTCTGGGTAGCAAGGACCTGAGTTGGGTTGGTGAACAGGAAAGCCTCCGGATCGGTGTGCGTGCGGATCAGGTACCGCTGGTGTTCGATACCGGTAAGGGAGATCTTGCCGGCACCTATATCGACTATCTTGCACGGCTTTCCGACAAGCTGGGCCTGCCGATTGAGCCCCTCGTCATCCGCAGCGACGCCGATGTGAGTCCAGTGCTTAATCAACCCGTAACCGATGCGCTTCTGACAACGAGAGTGCCGGGCACACCGGTACCGGATGGAGTACGCTTTACCAGCCCATTAATGTCGCTTACTTATGGCCTGTTCGTCAGTGCCGGCGACGCTGCAATCCGTTCACTGGCCGACCTGGAGGATGGCCGCATAGCCGTGATTGAGGGCGATCCCAATCAGTATACGATGCTTGATTCTGTAGAGAGCTTTACTCCGGTGCCTGTTCAGAGCCTGGGTGAGGCTGTCAGTCATGTATTGTCTGGCGAGGCCGATGCATTTCTTGGCCCGGTACCCGTGGTGTCGGACTATCTTCAGTCCGCGATGATCAATGGTATTGGCCTGTCAGTGTTGCTCGATCAGAAGGCGGTGGACGTTGTTTTTCAGGTGGATGAGAGCAACGGCCCAGTGTTTCGTGTTCTGAATCAGGCGGTAGAAGCTATCAGCCATAACGAGCATCGGGTTATCCGGCAATCGTGGCTGCAGGTGGATCTCTCCGCGCTGGAACATAGTGGGGTAGAACTCTCCGCATCCGATGTAGACTGGCTCAAGCGCCATCCTGCACTAAAAGTTGCCTACCGGTCTGACTGGCCGCCGTTTGAGTATGCTCAAGACGGTCGTGCCACCGGCCTTGTGCCAGACCTCGTCGCACGCCTGGAAAATCAGCTGGGCGCACGGTTTGAGAAAAAGATTCTGGAAAGTCGCGTCGTTGCAGAGCAGGCACTTGTTTCCGGGGAGGTAGACATACTGCCCGGTTTGTCCCGCACACCGAGAACAGAGGAGTCGTTTCTGTTCACCCGGGCCTACGTGAACGTGCCGATTGCTCTGGCTATCCGGGATGATGGGCGTTTTATCGGAGATTTACGGGAACTGCGCAGTGAGCGAGTGGGGGTGGTCAACCGTCACGCGGCTCATGACTACCTGCTTATCAACCACCCGAACCTGGATCTTTACCCGATGGCAACGGTAGAGGACGGGCTGCTAGCCCTCTCCAATGGCGATCTCGATGTGATGGTGACCCACATTCCGGCGGTCAGCTATACCGTTGCCAGGTTGGGCCTGTCCAATCTGCGGATTACCAGTATCACACCCTATCAGTACGATCTTCGGCTCGCGGTTCGCAAAGACAGCCCAGAGCTCCATCGGATACTGAACAAGGCTCTTGGAAGCCTGAAGCCTGCCGAAACCGAGGCCATATACAACCGGTGGATCCATCTGGATATTGAGCAGGAAACCGATTACACCGTGGTTCGCCGGGTTGTCCTTATTGCTCTTGTGGTTGTGCTTATCTTCCTTTATTGGAACCGCAAGCTGTCGCGGGAGGTGGACGAGCGTATCCGGTCGGAAAATGCGCTGCGCCGGAGTGAAGATGAACTGCGGGCTGCCAAGCTGGAGGCGGAGCGTCTGGCGCGTGAGGCGGAGGCGGCAAGCCGTACCAAGAGTGAGTTTCTGGCCAATATGTCCCACGAGATCCGGACACCCATGAATGCGGTGATCGGTTACTCAGACCTGCTGAGTAACAGCGTCACCGACCCCCAGCAACGCAACTACCTGGATGCTATCCGGGCTGGCAGCCGCAGCCTGCTCATGCTGATTAACGATATTCTTGATCTCTCACGTATCGAGGCCGGGAAAATGCGGCTGGACTACTCGCCGGTATCCGTACGCCGGCTTCTTGATGATGTTCGCCACATCTTTGATTTGCGTGCGCGGGAGCAGGGCATCACGTTGGAGGTGAGTGTTGGCTCAGACATGCCTGTTACCATGATGCTTGATGAAACCCGTTTCCGGCAGGTGCTGTTCAACCTTGTAGGTAACGCTATAAAGTTCACCCATGAGGGTGGCGTAGCCGTGCGGGCTAATGTTCGCAAGGTTAAGGACAAAGCCGGAAAGTCCCCCGAGCATCAGATTTACCGGCTCACGGTCAAAGTAAAGGATTCCGGTATTGGAATCCCTTCCGATCAGCGCGACCGGATCTTTGACGCGTTCGAACAGCAGGAGGGGCAGAACACCCGCCGCTACGGCGGTACTGGCCTGGGCCTCGCGATCAGCCGCAAACTGGCCCAGATGATGGGCGGGGAATTGGAGGTGGAAAGCGAGCCAGGGAGTGGATCTGTTTTTACGCTCACCTTGCCCCAGGTTGAGGCGACCGGCGAACAGGCCGAGGACGAAGGCGAGACCAAAGAATCTGAACGACTGCTGGCACAGACACTGAGTATACAGGAGCGAGGTTGGCTGAGAGAGCAGCTGACCGCAGACTTTGGAGATGAATGGCAGGCCGTGCGAGAAAGCGGTGATCCGGAAGAGATGAGATCGTTTGCCCTTCGAGTGCTGGAATGGGGGCAGCGCTATCGTTCCCGGTCGGTCACAGGTTATGGGGAGAAGTTGATGGCAGACGTAGAGGCGTTCAATCTGGATGCCGTCAACAGCGCACTTGAAGCGTTTCCAAAACTGCTGGGACGAGAGGATTGACCCAGCCTGCCGCTTCGGTACAAGGCAGTCTTACAGACAGTCGAACTGGGAGCGGCGATCAAAGGCAACAGAGACCATGTCGTAGCCGGAGTCAGACAGGCTGCGAACCAACTCCCGGTCTTTCAGCAAAGCCATGCATACTTTATGGACGCTGGCCTGGAGGTGCTCTGGTGCTGGCTGAGCGGCTGTAAGGCGGAAATCCACAATCAGGTACTTCCGCTCAATAGCAGCGGAGACCGGAATGTCTTCACGCTCAACGCTCTCATAGCCGATGTAGGTTGCCTGATTCAGAGGGAATACCTGGCTCATCACGATGTCCAGATTCTCCGCCTGGACGGCTGGCGCGGAAAACAGTGTTACCACGAATGCAGCACGGATCAGATTCTGGATGTTCATGGTGTCAGCTCCCCGGAAGGCGTTCCGGATCGAGTGTAACAGAATGTAATGATTGGTTACGGTTGATTATTGCAAAGACTGTTGTCTATTGCGCGGGGTCTGGCTGACTTTTTTCAATTGTTTGCAGTTTGCATGAATTGACGACAGGGTTCGGCTCCCCTGGTGCTGCTCTATGAACTATCATGAAGCGAAAACCGACGGCAGGAGAGTTGCCCATGTTTCAGCTCGTATTTAAGGGTGAGTGTGTCCCCGGCACCGATATGGCGACAGCACGGAACAGTGCCCGCGCGCTTTTCAAGGCCAGCGTTGAACAGGTAGAGCGCATGTTCAGTGGCAGCCCGGTTGTGATCCGGAACAAGCTGGATGAAGAGCAGGCGGAAAAGTATCGCGCGGTGCTGAACAAACACGGCATGGTGGCCTATGTTCAGCTCATGCCGGGTAGCCAGGCCCAGGCAAAACCTGCACCAGAGAAAACGGTTCCACGCGCTGCCAGTCCACAGCCCCGTACCTATGCCCAGGATGTCGAACCGGGTGATCGTTTGCCGGTAGCAGGCGACAAGGTAGATGAAATTCTTGCGGGATCAGCGCTTGGTCTCGACCCTGTCGGCGTTGCACTGGCTCTGCCTGAAGCGGCAGAGCCACCTATGTTTCAGCATCTGGATGACTGGACACTGGCGCCAGCTGGCAGTGATATAGGCGTGAAGCGGGATCTGCCTCCGCCCATTGTGCCGGACGTATCACACCTGTCGCTGGCAGATGAAGAGCCGGACAGCCAGTGAGTATGCAGTTTACGGCGTCTGTCAGGTTTTGAAGCGATCATCGGGATGGCCCATTATCTGTCTGGTTGTGGCATTCTTCATATCGCTTCCGGTGACGGCTAGCAATACCACGACCGAACGGCCCCGCGTTGGTCTTGTGCTCAGCGGCGGTGGAGCCAAAGGTATGGCCCACGTAGGCGTGCTTCGGGTGCTGGAAGAGATGAGCATCCCGGTGGATATGGTAGTGGGAACCAGCGCAGGCTCCGCGGTGGGCGCACTTTATGCCTCTGGCATGTCAGTAGCGGAAATTGAGCAGCGCTTTATCGATTTGGACTGGTTGTCGAGCTTCCGGGACGACCCCGGCCGGGCTTACAAGCCTGTCCGCCGGAAGCAGGGAGAGTGGAGATTTCCCGTTACGCCGGGTCTTGGCGTCAGCTCGGACGGCCTGCATCTGGGCGCTGGTATTATCGCCGGTCAGAATCTTGGTTTTATCCTCAACGAACTGACCCGCAGCGTTGCCCTGGTTGAGGATTTTGATCGCTTACCTATTCCGTTCCGCGCGGTTGCAACCGACCTGGAAACCGGCGATATGGTGGTGCTCGGCCGTGGTAATCTTGCTACGGCGATCCGTGCAAGTATGAGCATCCCCGGCGTGTACGCTCCGGCCAACCTTAATGGCCGTTTGCTGGTGGACGGCGGCGTTGCGAACAACCTGCCTGTCAGTGTCGCCCGTGAAATGGGAGCCGACATCATTATTGCGGTAGATATCACCGACGCACTGATGGGGCAAGACAAACTGCGGGAGGCGTTCTCAGTATTCGGCCAGCTGACTACGATAATGACCCGGCGCAGTACCGACCAGCAGCTCGATTTGCTGGGCGAGCAGGATGTGCTCATTCGGCCGGATTTGGAAGGTTACAGCTCTGCAGACTTCTATGACGCCCCGGTACTGTTTGAACTGGGGGCCAGCGGTGCCCGAGCACATGCGGTGGAGTTGAATCCTTTGGCCGTATCAAACGAGGCCTGGCAGGCATACAAGTCGCGACTGGTCTCTGCCAACCTCAACGCCGGACTTATTGCCCGCGTTGAGGTTGAGCATGATCGCCGTCTGGGCCGGGAGTTCCTTCGGGAGCGAATACGCCAGAAAGCCGGCGAGCCGCTGGATGTGGATGCACTGGAAGCGGATCTTAAACGCATCTACGGGTTGGGCTATTACGAAATTGTGGCCTACTCCCAGTCTCCATCACCAAATGGAACACTGCTGACAATCAAGGTTCAGGAGAAAAGCTGGGGCCCCAATTATCTGTCGTTTGGCCTGAACTATGAGGACAACTTTGACGGCGACACCCGCTTCAATCTTGCTTCTTCCCTGCGCATGACTGAACTGAATGAACTGGGGGCCGAGTGGCAGACGGGTGTGCAGCTTGGCACGGAGCCGCATATCCGCACTCAGTGGTACCAGCCGCTAGATTATGGTTATGAGCGCTTTCTCGTGGCGGGTGTTCAGTATTCCCGTGACACGTTCAGTGTTTATGGCCCCGGGAGCGAGCGTATTGCAGAGCTGGATGTTACGTTCCGCCAGGCTGATTTTGGCCTGGGAATGGAGCTCGGGGGCAACGCCGAGGCCCGTTTTACCTACGCACGCGGGTATGCCAGCGTGGACAAGCAGGTTGGTACGGCAGCCGCGCCCGAAGGCGCGGTTCACCAGGGCAATGTCAGCCTTCAGCTGGTGCACGACTCCCTTGACGATGCGTTCTTCCCCCGTGACGGAGCTTTTGCCGGAATCCGGGGCCGAGTGGAGCGAGAAGATTTGGGATCCGACCGGCAATTCGACTCGGTAACGGGTATGGCGCTTGGTACGGGTAGCTGGCAAGGTTTTACCCTGACGGGTTTGCTCTATGCTCATACGGTGACGCGAGGGGATGCGGGGATTGAAAATGCGGTGCGCCTTGGTGGTTTTCGGCGATTATCTGCGTACGCTCCGGGCCAGATTACGGGCGACAGTGCGGCTATGGCATCTGTTTATGCCAGTCAGACGTTTGGAGGTCCGATTACTCCCTGGTTTGCAGGAATGGGGCTGGAGACAGGGAACGCCTGGGAGTCACTGAGCGATGCCGGATGGAATCGCACAGTGAAATCCTGGAGTCTCTTTGCAGGTGTGGACACCTTCCTTGGCCCGGTGCAAATAGCAACGGCTTACAACAATAAAGACAATTGGGCCGCCTACCTGAACATTGGGTTTTCGTTTACCCAGCTCTTCTACTAACGAGGCCCGGCTAGAGTTTCTGTGGCTGAAGCAGCCTCACGCACTTGCTGGCACTGCTGAATCGCATAACGGTGGAGGACAGACGCAAGCCTGTCTTCATCCCTGTCCCTGATCGCGCTGATAGATTCCTGCATGTGTGCCAGATTGTCTTCCAGCACACGCTTACCACCGCACTTGAAGGCAACGAAGGCGCAGCGCCGGGCTGATGGCCACAGGTCATCGATTGCCGCGATAATAAAATAATTGTCTGCGTAGGCCAGAGAAGCCTTGGTATATTCAACGCCCAGATCCAGAAACGCCATCAGATCACTCTTGGTGTAGTGATCTTCCATCTGTTGATAAAGCTGTTCCAGCCGGTCCAGATCCTCCGGTTGCCATTGTCTGGCGAGCTTTCGGCCGGTGTGGGTCAGGTACAGTTCCAGCGTCTCGTAAAGACTGCGCACAAAATAATCGTCCAGCGTTGTGACAAAGGCGCCTTTGCGAGGCACGTTTGTCACCAGGTGGCGCTTTTCAAGGAGTAACAGGCCCTCCCGGATTGAGCCGTTGCTGACCTCCATTTGCTTGGCCATGGCGGCTTCGTAAATACGTTCTCCGGAATCAAGCTGGCCGAAAACAATCAGGTTCTCGATGTGGCGGGCGACCTGCTCGGTCAATGTAACTTTGGGTTTAAAGGCCTTCATGGAAGATGTTCACTGGGCTCGATTGGTTGAATGAGGGAGGAATAGTCGCATACTCTCCCGTTTCGGAGCTAGCGCCCTTGGCCTGACTACAGCAAAGGCGCGAGCAAGCGAACTGCCCGGCAGGTCAACCGGAACAGAATAGAGCGGCCCTCGTAGTCGTGCTCGGTCATCTTGCGGCAATTAATGAGATCTTCTGTGAGCATGGAATCCACTTCGGAAACAAAGGATTCCGAGGTGTTGATCGCAGTGATTTCGAAGTTGAGGCGCATGGAACGGTTGTCGAGGTTCGCGGTGCCCACGGCTGCGTAGTGCTTGTCTACCAAGACCACCTTCTGGTGCATAAAGCCGGGTTGATACTGATAGATGCCAATGCCCGCCTGGTTGGCCTGAACCAGATAGGAGTATGCCGCGAGACGGACAAGCTGGCTGTCCGATTTTTCCGGGATTATGATTCGCACATCCACTCCCCGAAGTGCAGCGAGCTGCAAGGCATTCACGATCTGGAAGTCCGGAACAAAATACGGTGAAGCGATCCAGATGCGAGACTGTGCGTTATTGATGCAGTTCAGGAAAAACAGCGTGCAGGTTTCCCATGTGTCTGCAGGGCCGGTGGGGAACACAAGAACCTGCTCATCTCCCGGTAGGTTGCCTTCCGGGGCCCAGTCCAGATCGGGGGATTCGTTGCTGGCCCAGTTCCAGTCTTCCAACCAGGCAAGCTGAAGCCCCGTAACGGCGGGGCCTTCAATTCGGCAATGAGTGTCCCGCCAGGGCTCCTGATCCATCACCGTACCCAAGTACTCGTCGCCCAGGTTGATGCCTCCGACAAAACCGATCTTGCCATCACAGACCAGCAGCTTCCGGTGGTTGCGGAAATTAATCTGGAACCGGCGTCGCCGGATATTGCCATCGCCAAAAGAGGCAACCCGGGCACCGGCCGCTGTGAGCTCCTTCAGGTAGGCACCGGGCAGCCCGACGCTGCCGACCTCATCGTACAGGAACCATACCTGCACACCTTCTGCGAGCTTGTGTTCGAGAATGGTTTTGATGCGCTGGCCAATCTTGTCTGAACGCACAATGTAGAACTCAAGGAGAATATAAGAGGTTGCGTTCTCCATGGCCCTGATCAGAGCCTCGAAAGTCGCCTCGCCATCGCGCAGCAGTGTGCACCGGTTCCCTTCGGTAAAGGGTTGCCGCCCAAGCTTGCAAAGAACCTGTAGCTGCTTATCAAGCTGCTCCTGGTCCGGAGTGGAGAGAGAGGTTGTCTGTTGTTCAAAGCGGTTAAGCAGGTCGGTGAGAGATTGGTCTCCCATACGCCGGGCTTTGACATACCCACCGAAGCGCGAGCGACCAAAGACAAGAAACAGCGGCACGGCAACATAGGGCAGACCAAGCAGCCCGATAATCCAGGCAATGGCGCCCTGGGCGGTGCGGTAGGTCAGCAGAATACGATAAATACAGGCGGCCGAGCCCAGATAAATCAGGCTGACGGCGATGGCCAGTAATGAGGGATCAGGCATCATTGATCGGTTTCCCGGGTCAGGTGTTGTGCTCGGTATTGTGCAGGTGCCACGCCTGTCCAGCGTTTGAAAGCCCGGCTGAAAGCACTCAGTTCGGAGAACCCGAGAAGAAAAGCGATTTCCCCCAGAGCGTAGTGGTCGGAAGCGACATAGCGCAGGGCCTTGTCTTTCCGTACCTGTTCCACAAGTTCATGAAAGCCCAGCCCTTCTTTTTTAAGTCTCCGGTAGAGGGTCTGGCGGCTCATGTGGCACTGCCGGGCCAGAGTGTCTGCATCAATTTTTTCGGTAGACATCTGCCGCGATATCAGCCTGTGAATTTTCCGGCCGAACGAGCGGCGGGTCTGCAGCCGGGCCATTAGACCATTGACCTGCCGAAGAACGGCTGAAAACACGTAAGGGTTGCGGTGAGGAATCGGATGGCTCAGGTGGCGGCTGTTGAATGCCAGCCGGGTTACTGCCGCCCCGAAGGTTACCGGGCCTTTTAGCAGTTTTTCATATTTGTCCGCGTAATCCGGGCGCGGATGAGCGATTTCCGCCCACTCGGCCTGTATTCCGGAATAAATGAAATGTCGGGTGCGGCACAGCGCAGCTGCCAGAGTACGATCCATATCCTGGCGGCAGTAGTGCTCTGGTGAATCCGCCTGCCAGGTCAGAATAGCCTGTTCTCCGGTCTGCTCGAAGCTCAGAATCACCGACTCATTGATCAGTCTGTGCAGGCGCACATACTGGATTACCGCCTCGCCCAGAGTGTCGCAATTAAAGAAAACGTGCCCAACCAGCCCCATACGTTCCGGATCTATAATCTGGCCAGCGTTCAGCCCTATAGCCGGGTCCCCGGTAACCTGTTCTGCATGATCCCATAGCCTGTAGTGCGCGTCTGCAGGTACGCGCCTGTCGGGATCCTCAAGCGCTGACATATCCAGTCCGATAAGCTGCTCTACACGACGGCTGTCCAGAACACCTTGGCGGTTCAGGTAATGAACCAGTGCCAGAGTGCTGGAGGCAGCAACGAAGAGTGTCGTTGTAGTGTCCGTAGGCGCTGGGGTCACATTAACCGTCTCATTAACGAGTTGTCATGGATGCTGATACAAAATGTCAAACGGGTGAGACAGTCTGTCAACGGGTTTTGCCTTATTCAACGATAGCATTTAATGATCTGATTGAAGTAATCGAAAGGCCAGCAGGAGGCGTTTTATGGAACACGAAATTTTTGTACCCCGTACCGAGCGTGAGCGTGAAAACGTTGTGGCGCTTGCTGAATATCTGCGCGACATGTACTGCTGCTAAGTATTCAGGCGCACCATCTATGACCTTCAGGCCGGGCTTTGCCCGGCCTTTTTTTGCCACAAGAAACCCCCCTCTCTCCTCGCTCTACTTGCTCGTGTTGCTGGCAATGTTAATGTATCGGCACTTAAACAATGCGATTCCTGACGGAGGTAGCCTGCCTATGAGCGTTAAACTGAACCACAGAATTACCGGGGAAGGTTCGCCCCTGATTCTATTGCATGGAGTGTTTGGGTCTCTTGAGAACCTCGGCGGTATCGCGCGGAAACTGCAGGGGGAGTGGCAGATACACGCTCTGGATCAGCGCAATCACGGCAGTTCTCCCCATACCGATGCCATGGATTACCCATCCATGGCATCGGATGTGGTTGCGTATATGGATGAGCAGGGAATAGACAAAGCATCTCTGTTGGGGCATTCGATGGGCGGAAAAGTAGCCATGCAGGTTGCCCTGCAGGCACCGGAGCGTGTTGAGAAGCTGATCGTGGCTGACATTTCGCCTGTGGCCTACAAGCCCGGCCATGATGCCATCCTTGATGGGCTGAAGCAGATTGATCTCACGAATGTGCGCTCGCGTGGTGACGCCGACAAACTGATGGCGGAATTTGTGGAGATGGCTGCAACACGGCAGTTTCTGCTTATGAATCTTGAACGAATCCCGAAGCAGGAACAGGTGGAAAGTGGCCCGGTATACCGCTGGCGCCTGAACCTGAAAGCGATCGAGGCCTGCTACGCTAATCTGGCCAGCGCGCCAGAGGCTGAAGCACCCTACGAGGGGCCGGTTCTGTTTCTGAAAGGTGCCGATTCAGCCTATATCCAGGAAAAGCACCGGGAAGAAACTCGCCGGCTGTTTCCGCATGCCCAGTTAAGCATCATTGAGGGCACCGGGCACTGGCTGCACGCTGAGAAAACAGACACGTTTGTGGCGCTGTGCCGGCGGTTTCTGGAAGGGCGCGATACGGACTGAACTCCGATAATAATAAACAGACAACGGGCAGGTTAAGCGTATGAAGTGGTTGATGGCTGGGTTACTGGTTCTGTTTCTCTTGTTGGGTGGATTTATACTGGCGCCGTCACCTATCGATGCCCAGGCATGGCAGCCGCCGGCCCCGGAGCCCCTGACCGGCTTGCTGGCGCCGAATGAGTACCTGCAACAGGCGGAGCTGTTGGCTCTGGGGCAGGTCTATGGGCCTGAAGACACAACCATTAACTCTGACGACGTGGTCTTTACGGGAACCCAGGACGGGTACATTGTGCGCGTTTTTCCGGATGGCCGCGTTGAAAACTGGCTGTCTACTGGGGGCCGCCCCCTGGGGATGGTGTTTGATCGAAAGGGAAACCTGATTGTCGCCGATGCCTGGAAAGGTCTGCTCTCCATCACGCCGGATGGCGACATCACGGTGCTTACCCGTGAGGCTCAGGGCACACCGTTCCGGTTTACCGACGACGTTGATATCGCCGCTGATGGCCGGATCTATTTCACCGATGCTAGCTCCCGCTTCCATCAACCGGATTATCAGCTCGACCTGCTGGAAATGAGGCCCCACGGCCGGCTCTTGCGTTACTCCCCGGAAACCGGGGAAACTGAGGTATTGTTGGGCGACCTGCATTTTGCCAACGGCGTTGCTGTGGCACCAGATGGCGATTATGTGCTGGTTAACGAAACCTGGAAATACCGCATTCACCGTTACTGGATAAGCGGGCCGAAAACCGGTCAGACGGAGGTCTTTGCGGATAACCTGCCGGGGTTCCCGGACAATCTGGCGGTGGATGGAAAAGGCCGGTTCTGGGTGGCATTCCCCACACTCCGTAACGCCAGCATTGATACTTTGCATCCGAACCCCTGGCTCAAGGAGTTGGTCGCCAAATTGCCGCAAAGTCTGCAGCCGGCACCTCAGGAATACGGTCTCGTGGCGGCGTTTGATCGTGACGGAGAAGTCATCGCCAGCCTGCACGACACCCGAGGCAAGCATCTGCAGGAAATTACATCGGTGAATCCCCATGGTGGCCGTCTGTACTTTGGTTCACTTCATAACGACCGTATAGGGCGGTTACCGTTGCAGGCTATTCCAGGTCTTGGAGAGCAGTGATGACAGAGCAGCCAATACAGTGGGATCTGCCAGATCCCTTCATCCTCGATATTCAGGTGGTTGAAGATGACACCGACCGACTGGGGCATGCCAACAACGTAGTCTACGTGCGCTGGCTGGAAGATATCAGCTGGGCCCATGTTGAGAGCCTTGGCATGACTTGGGAACTGCACGAGGCGACTGGCAAGGCCATGGCCATCACCCGCACTGAAATCGACTATCTGGCATCCGCCAATGCGGGTGACCGGCTGGTTATGGGAACCTGGCTTACCGGCTTTGATGGCCGTTTCCGCTCTGCGAGACAGTTTCAGCTGGTTCGCCCCGCAGACGGCAAGACCCTGGTGCGGGCGGTGTCGACGCATGCCTGTGTGGATCTGCAAACCCAGCGGCCCTCGCGCGCACCGAAAGAGTTCGCAGATATCATGAAAGCGGCCAGGGTCACCGGAGGAAAAGGCCTGTAGCCTACCTGAGTCACTATTGCTGCTAACTTCTGTTAATCTGGGGGAAGAACAGAGCATCCTGTCCCTGTCAGTCACTATCAGCGCCCTTTTTTCCGGAGATACCCATGGATACACCCATTGATCAGCAGTCTGAATCCTCCATGAAAAAGGTGGTCTACCACCAGTTTGGTGAACGTGATGTTCTGCAGGTTGTCCGCTCGGATATGCCTTCGCCGGGAGAGGGGCAGGTGCTGATTCGTGTTCACGGCGCCGGGCTTAATCCCATTGACTGGAAAACCCGTAAAGGGTTTGGGTTCGTAGCACAGCAGATCGAAAGTTCACTGCCGTGGACTCCAGGCTACGATGTTGCCGGAGAAGTGGTTACCATCGGAAATAACGTAACCACTCTGGCACCCGGGGATCGGGTCATGGGGATGATTGGCTTTCCACTGAATGGCGGGGCTTATGCTGAGTATGCCCTCGCGACTGCAGATGAGTTGGCTATCGTGCCGGAAGAGCTCGACCTGGTAACGGCCGGGGCACTGCCACTTGCGGCGCTCACCGCCTGGCAGGCGCTGTTTGAAGAGGCCAAGCTTGAGCCCGGCCAGAAAATTCTGGTGCACGCCGGCGCTGGCGGTGTGGGGCACCTTGCCGTGCAGTTCGCGTTGGCACGGGGCGCCCATGTTATTGCAACGGCTTCCGCGGGCAACCGGGACTTTCTTGCGGGGCTTGGTGTGCATGAAGTGATTGATTATCACACCACCGACTTTGCCGATGAGTGCTTTGGGCTGGACGTTGTACTGGACCTGATCGGTGGTGACACGGGCAAGCGATCCCTGCGCACCTTGGGTGAAAATGGCATATTAGTCACTATTCCCACTGTTACGGCAGATGAGGTTGTCAGCGCTGCCGAAGAGCAGGGATTGAGGGCGTATGGCATGACCGTACGCCCGGATGTGTTCCATCTGGATGAAATTGCCGAGCTGATCGAAGATGGCGATGTGAAGGTGCACATCGAAAAGGCCTTTACGCTTGATCAGGTGGCACAGGCCCATGAGCTTCTTGAAGGTGGGCATGTGCGTGGCAAGCTGGTACTGGACTGCCGCTAGGCTTTCAGCTCCTTGGTAATGAGTCTTCAGCGGAAGGCTCTTTACCCCGAGCGGAAGGCTCTTCACCTGAAGTGGATGACACTACCCCCTCCCCATTTCCTTTATCTTTGCGCTCTTTTCGGTTCTGGGGTGGTACCAGACTGATCAGAATCCAGTCGTCATCGGGTTTCAGGTCGTCCATGCTGCGAACCGGTTTAATGCGACTCTTGCTGTCGAAGATGAATAATACCAGCGCCTGCCCCTCGTATTTTTTGAGGAAGTCGTCGTAACCGAATTCTTCACTGAGTTCCGTGGTCTTTATGGAGTAGCCCTGGCTGGCAAGACTGGCCAGTTTGGCATAACTCACACCGTCGAACAGGCCACGGGTCATCTGAATTTTCTCGGCTGTCTGAAGCCGTGCTTTCTGATCCTGATCGCCTTCCGAAAGGCTGAATACGCTGGTGTCGCCGAACCAGTCCAGAAAGTGGTAAGTCGCCAGCGAGTTCATGTGTTTGTAGGGAGAGACGACCAGCAGGTTGCCAATACCGGTGAGGTCGAGATGGCTTGAGGCATGCTCGGAAATCGGGTTGCCGAAATACACCTTCAGATTGTCCATGCGTGCCTGGCGAACGTTATCCCAGTTGGTATCTGCCAGAGCAACCGGTACTTCGTGCTTCTTGAGCGCCTGTCCTATCATGCGGGCAACCGGGTTGGCGCCGAGAATCAGGAACCCATACTCTGCCGGCTCGGTGACTTTCAGCAATCGGGCGATAGGCCGTGCAGTCAGGCTTTGCAGGGTCACGGTGGCTATAATCAGTACAAACACCATGGGCACAAGGGCCGCAGCGCTTTCGTAGCCAAGCTTCTGCAGTTGGAATGCGAACAGGGCAGAAACCGCCGCAGCCACAATACCTCTTGGGGCGATCCAGCTCAGAAACAGTTTTTCCCGCCAGTTCAGGTCGGTACCTATAGCCGACAAAAACACGCTGAGCGGCCGGGCAACCAGCATCAGTACAGCCAGAACCACTGCCAACCCCCACCCCAGATCAGCAATTGCAGCGAACTCCACTCGCGCGGCCAGGATGATAAACAGGCCCGATATCAGTAGAACGCTCAGGGACTCCTTGAATTCAAGAATGCTGTCGACAGAGACCTGCTTCATGTTGGCCATCCAGATGCCCATAACTGTTACCGTGAGCAGGCCGGATTCGTGGGCCATTTCATTGGAGATCGCATAGACACCCAGCATGAAGGTGAGTGTGGCGGCGTTGTGCAGATAATGAGGCATCAGGTGTTTGCGCAGCACCAGGCCGTTCAGATAGCCGGCCAGGGCCCCCGTGGCGAAACCAATCAGCAGTGTTTTTCCGAAAATATACAGGGAGTGGCCGAACACGTTGCCCTGGCCCCAGGAAACGATGCCCTCGAACACCAGAACTGCCAGCAAGGCGCCCACCGGGTCAATGATGATCCCTTCCCAGCGCAGAATATTGGCGAGTTTGGCGCTCGGGCGCACCGAGCGCAGCAGAGGCGCGATAACCGTTGGGCCAGTAACGATGGAAATGGCGCCGAAGAGTAGAGCAACCGCCCACGAAATATCGAGAACCCAGCGCGCCGAGAGAGTGCCGATAATACCGGTCACTATCGAGCCCACAGGGATGAGGTTGCGAGCCATTTTGCTGTGCCCGCGGATTTCCTCAAAGCGCAGTGTCAGGCTGCCCTCAAACAGGATGATGGCAACCGCCAGAGAGACCATTGGAAACAGCAGATCACCGAATACTTCGTCTGGGTTGAGATAGCCTAGTACGGGGCCTACAAGAATCCCGCCGGCAAGCAGAAAAAGAATGGCGGGCACACGCACACGCCAGGCAAGCCACTGAAAAGACAGTGAGAGAATACCAATACTGGCAAGAATCAGGACTGTGCTGGCTGGCATAAAAGTGTGGAGCCCGTGTGGTTATTGGTTGGTGCGTCGTGCAATGCGATTTAACAGCCGGGAGGCTGCAAACAGGCCGAAACTGGCGGTAACCGGGCAGGCAGCGCCAAAGCCGGAGGCGCAATCAAGCCGCGAGGGACCAGCGGCTGCCGGCTTTTGCAAGCAGACTTCTCCATCTCCGGAAGGATACGTTAGCTGCTCTGTCGAGTATACGGCCTCAATACCGAAGCGCCGCTTGGGGTTGCGGGAGAACCCGTACTCCCGGCGCAGAAGGTTGCGAACCTTGGCAAGCAAAGGGTCCTGGGTGGTCTTGCTGAGATCCGTTACCAGGATTTTTGTGGGGTCTGTTTGACCGCCTGCGCCACCAGCGCAGATGATCGGGATTTTTCCGCGCTGGCAGTGGGCAATCAGAGCTGTCTTCGGCTTTACGCTGTCTATGGCATCAACCACACCCGTCATCTCGGACGTGATCAGCTCCGTGAGGTTTTTCAGGGTAAGAAAGCCAAAATGAATCCGGATGTCAGCATGGGGGTTAATCGCCTTCAGGCGCTCAGCCATGGCATCGGTTTTGGTGCGACCGTACTGTCCTTCCAGAGCATGAAGTTGGCGGTTGGTGTTGGACACACAGATGTCGTCCATGTCGATCAGGGTGATCGTGCCAATGCCGCTGCGCGCCAGTGCTTCGGCCGCCCATGAGCCCACCCCGCCCAGGCCGATAACGGCAATGTGGGCATCACGAAAGGCATGCAGGACGCGGCGCCCGTACAATCGTTCAATACCACCAAAGCGGAAAGCGTAGTCGTCGGCGTTCATGCGGTCTCCGTTCAGGTCCGGCCGTACGCCGGAGAAAATCAAAGGGCGCAATTATACCCCAAGGCCGGAGCAGACAGAAAACACCGGCAAAAAAGGCACACGGTGTGCGGCTTACGCTGATTCATACGGTTATTTTAATTCTGTGGTTCACTCATTTATGCGGTCTGCCGTGCCAGTAGTTCGTATATGGATGAGAAGCAGATGGAGAGATGACATGAAGCGAATTGTTGTGGCCGGCGTATCCGGTGCGATTGGTGGAGCGTTGGCAGAGGCACTGTTGACCTGGTATGCGTATCGAAGCTCGAAAGCGGCCCTGAACATGTTGGTGCGGACGCTTTCAGTGGAATTACCCCGCCGCTGCAAGCCAATTGCCTGTGTGTCTTTGCACCCCGGAACAACCGACTCGGCCCTGAGTGATCCCTTCAGGCAGTCTCTGGCGCAGCTTCAGGTTCACAGCGCAACCGAAACCGCCGGGAATTTGCTAAAGGTGATTGAAGGAATGACTTCCGAGGATAACGGCCGCTTTCTGAGTTGGGATGGTTCAGAGCTTCCTTGGTAAAAACGGTCATGGGGATAAAAAATCAGCGGATAAATGGGTTCAGCATACGGGTGAAGGTTCCGGTCAGCTTGACCGGCGCGCTCAGCACAGAGAGCGTAATGCAGTCTTCGCACCCGACTGCGACCGGTTTGTGTTCATCCTGATCTGTGAGAACGACAAAGTCCCACTGGTTGAATACGCCTTTCTGATCGGCAAAAGCACCTTGCAACACAATAGTTGTCTCAATACCGCGATGAGTATGGGCCGGTGCCTTGCCGCCTGAAACCAGCTTCTGAAGAACAACCTGTTCCTTCTGGCCCGGAAACTTCTCAGTGATATCCAGCACGCTGACATCACCCAGCTGACGTTTCCAGGGCAGGTTGTTGATGTCGTCTCCCAGCAGCTTCTGAAGAACGCTGATTCTGGGCGCAATCTTTGATGCGCGCTGGGGTGACGGTGAGCTATCTATCTTTGCCAGAATGCTGTCAAACATTGATTCGGAAACGCTGACCTCTGGCTGTTGTTCCATTATCACAGCACCAAGGCTGTCGAGTGTATCTACCCGGCTGCGGCAAAGGGCGCATTCGTTGAGGTGTAACCGGATGCACAGGGCGTGAGGCTCGCTCAGGTTGCCCGCACTGTACTCCATCAGGTGAAGGCTTTCGGGGTGATGCCGTGTCATACGTTCTGATCCTGCAAAATCACTTTCAGCTTCTTCAACGCGAGGCGAACCCGGCTCTTGACTGTCCCAAGGGGGATGTTCAGTTCGTTCGCCACCATTTGATGGGACTTCTGCTCCATATATACCTTCGCTATCACGGTAATCTGTTCTTCCGGCAGGAGGCTCAGAGATTCTCTGACGCGGCGCTCGGACATCAAGCGGTGCAGGGAGGTGACAGGTTCGTCCTCGTTTTCACCTGGGATTTGCCACAGATCTTCTGTCTCTACTTGCATCTCTGCGCTGGTACGACGCATCTTTCGCAACATATCGATGCGCTGATTACGTGCAATGGTGAAAATCCAGGTGGAGGCAGCAGCTTTCTGCCAGTCATAAAGGCAGGCTCGCCGCCAGATGGAGACAAAAACTTCCTGCACCAGCTCTTCCGCGTGGCTGGCCATGCCATTTGCCATGGCGTAGTACTTGAGCTTCGGAGCAAAATGTTCAAATAACGAATGATATGCTTGGCGATCCTGATTTTTCCCCACTTTCACCAACAACTGGCTCCAAGGATCCTTCCGGCCCTCACCGCGTGCTGGTTTTCTATCCAGTGTGGTCACCGGATGCTCCTTGACAGTCGCATGGTTTAAATTCGTTCTGCTTATCATTCTATGCACTCGCCCCGGGTTTGTCAGTGGTGATTTTACGCGCCCGCTCTCAGTGTGGATCAGCCTTCCGTTAAAGTAATTTCGTAACCGTGCTTTCCTTAAACCCAACGTTTCAGAGAGTTCCTAGTCTTCCAGATAGGTGTAACCTTCGAGCCCGGCGGCCAGTTCTTCCAGCAAGGCAGCCTGAGTATCCTCAGGAAGCTCGCTTGCGGCAAACTTGTTGCGGTACGCCGCCAGAAGGGTTTTGGGCTCAAAGTTCACATATCTGAGCACGTTGGCAACTGTATCGCCGATAATGGGAGAGCTGGTGTCGAATCCGCCAGCGTCGTTCAGGCGCACATCCACAGAGTGAGTGTCACCAAACAGGTTGTGCATATCCCCCAGGATTTCCTGATAGGCGCCGGTCATGAAAAACCCCATCAACAAGGGTTCGCCGGGCTTATCTTCAGGCAGGGGCAGTGTTGTTTCCGTACCCTGGCCGTCCACGTAGCGGTCAATACGGCCGTCGGAATCGCAGGTGATATCCTGAATCACCGCACGCCGGCTGAGCGGGCGGTTCAGGCCGTTCACCGGCATGATCGGAAATATCTGATCGATGCCCCAAACATCCGGTAGTGACTGAAACAGTGAGAAGTTAACGAACAGCTTCGCGGCTAGCTTTTCGTTCAGCTCGTCAATGATTTCACGGTGCGCCCGGCTGTTTTTATCCAACTGCTCCTGCAGCATCCGGCAACAGCGGATATAAAGCGTTTCTGAATCCGCACGCTCCTGCAGCGAGAGCATGCCGTGGGCAAACTGGCTGTGAACATCCGCCATGGCGTGCAGTACATCGTGGTAAATTTCGGCCAGTGAGCGCGGAGACTCCGGGTCTTCCAAGCTTCCCAGGTCGCGCCAGAGATCCTGCAGCGGTCCCGGCGCATCTTGCTGTGGCTGCTTGGCAGGGCGCTCTTCCGGCTCCTCGTGATCAATCACATTGGTAACCAGTACCGAGTGGTGTGCGGTCAGCGCCCGGCCGGATTCGCTGATCAGGTCGGGGTGAGGAAGGCCGTGGCGGTCACATTCGGCTTGTAGCACGTGCACTACGTTATAGGCGTATTCGTGCATGCTGTAGTTCATCGAGCAGGCGCTGCGTGAGCGAGTGCCCTCGTAATCAACGCCCAGGCCGCCGCCAATATCAACGGTATTCACCGGGGCGCCCATCTGCCGTAGCTCACTGTAAAAGCGTGCACATTCCCGCAGACCTGTCTGAATATCGCGAATGTTGGCAATCTGGGAGCCCAGATGAAAGTGCAGAAGCTGAAGGGTGTTCAGGGCACCGGCCTTGCGCAGTGTATTCACCACATCCAGAACCTGACTGGCGGATAACCCGAATTTGGATTTTTCACCACCGGTGTTCTGCCAGTTACCCTTGCCGATGGTTGCCAGGCGAACGCGCACGCCAATAAGCGGAGATACTTCGAGTTTTTTGGCTTCCTCGAGAATAAGCGGCAGCTCCGATTGTTTTTCCACCACAATAAACACCCGGTGGCCCAGTTTCTGACCGATCAGCGCCAGGCGGATGTACTCACGATCCTTGTAACCGTTGCATACGATAACCGAGCCAGGCTGTCGTGCCAGAGCAAGCACCGCCATCAGTTCCGGCTTGCTGCCTGACTCCAGACCGATCTGCCCGTTGCTGGCTGCAGGCTCTGCGGCGATCAATTCTTCAACCACCCGGCGTTGCTGGTTTACCTTGATGGGATAGACGGCGGTGTACCGCCCTTCATAGCTATGCTCTGTGGCAACTTTGTTGAACGCGTTGCACAGTTTATTCACCCGGTCGTGAAGAATGTCTGTAAAGCGAATAAGCACGGGTAGCTGGAGCCCTGAATTCACGAGCGAGCGAGTGAGCTCCGGCAGGTTGATCTCTGCGTCACTTTTGCCGCGGTTTGGCCGGATAACAACCTCACCCTCCGGGTTGACGCCTATATAGCCATCGCTCCATTGGGCAATGTTATAAACCTTATGAGCCGGGGAGGCGCTGGTATTGCTCATGACTGCTATCCTTCTGGGAAAACCGGGGCCGGTCAGGCCGGCTGAATGGCTGGTATTGTAGGGCCTGACCTATACACCTGAAAGTCTCCGCTGCTGTTCGCTGCGTTTGCAGCGTTGCTAAACCGAAACAATCGCTAACAAACACTTTGGCTGATTGCTTCGCGCCTCTACAATACGCGTTTTGGACATCGCACCCAGGTTTCTCAGGAGAGCACCATGACGACGCTGAACAACGACTGGTTTACCGAGGTATTCCAGGATCAGGGAACCGCATTCTCCCTGCAGGTGAAAAAGAAGCTGCACGAAGAGCAGACGCCGTTTCAAAAACTGGAAATTTATGAAACCGAAACCTTCGGCAATCTGATGGTGCTGGATGGCTGCGTGATGCTGACTACCCGGGACAATTTTCTCTACCACGAGATGATGACTCACCCGGCTCTGTTTACCCACAAAAAGCCGAAAAAGGTCGTGATCGTCGGTGGTGGAGACTGTGGCACCCTGAAAGAAGTTCTGAAGCACCCCAACGTGGAAGAAGCCTGGCAGGTTGAAATCGACGAGCGTGTTACTCGTCTGTCAGAGGAGTACTTTCCTGAGCTGTGCGAGTCCAACGATGATCCGCGGGCCAACTTCTTCTTTGGCGACGGGATACAGTGGATGCGGGAAGTGGATCCCGGCAGCATCGACATCCTTATTATCGACAGCACCGACCCGGTCGGTCCCGCAGAAGGCCTGTTTGCCCTGGATTTCTTCCGCGACGCCATGCTGGCGCTAGGTGAGGGTGGTATTATTGTGCAGCAGAGCGAATCTCCACTTCTGCACACCAATACCATCATAAAAGACATTCACAATGACATGCGCAAGGCCGGCTTTGAGCACGTGCAAACGCTGCCGTTCCCCCAGCCCGTTTACCCCACCGGCTGGTGGAGCTGCACCATGGCCAGTAAAGACAATCTGATAAAGTATTTCCGTGAGGACGACGCAAACAACCGCCCGTTCGTAACCCGCTACTACAACACCGGTATTCACCACGGCGCGCTCGCCATGCCCCAGTTCATGATCGATGCCCTGGAAGACGAAGTGCGGCCGGAAGAGGGTTAATTTAGGAATACCAACGCTTCAAAGTGCATAGGTCAATGAAATGATCGAGCAAAACGAACGCTGCCTGACGCCTCAGCAGGCGCTTGCGCAAACCCTGGACGATTGTCGGCCCGACACACTGCTGGTATGCGGCACGCTGCCGGTTCGTCTGGGCCGGGCCTGGCATGAGCAGCATCCGGACAAACACTACACCGAACTGTTGCTGTCAGCGCCCAATAACGGTCTGCCGTCGGCGCATACCCACGATCTGGCACTGATTGAGGGCGCTTTGGAGCAGTTGAGCCATGAAGAAGGCACCCTGATGCTCGGCCAGCTACGCAACTTTGGCACGCATCGGATAGCCGTGATTATGACCAACGAGTCGGGCTGGCAACTGAGTGACTTTCTCGGCCTCGGTTTCCAACGTCAGGCGCACCTGCAAGGGACTCCAGCGCGCACGCTTTATACCTACAACATCGATAGTTACAACCGGCGACGGGACTGGAACAACCCCCAATACTGGGCTAACCCAGAAATGTGGGACAAGGCACGCTGGTAAGCGTTGGGCAGATTTCGATCATGAATTTCAGGATACAACCGGGTTAACTTAAGAACCTACTCCACCACCCAGATCCGCTCCAGTGTCAGCTCATCCGGGTCGAACTGGTACACACTGATACCGCCGGTCGATTGATGCCCCATCACCAGGGTGCCCGATTCGGGTGAGGTGGCGATGGCGGTGTTGCGGTCGTACTGACTGCCGTAGGTGACCAATTTGGGTGACTCGC